>Ga0066868_10000557_pt1 | contig 13980 bp, 13 predicted proteins | sample ETN01SmetaG_FD_65607 | JGI IMG/M metagenome (GOLD analysis project Ga0066868, IMG submission 65607) | Marine microbial and viral communities from oxygen minimum zone, Eastern Pacific Ocean - ETNP2014F12-01SV259 | ecosystem: Environmental > Aquatic > Marine > Oceanic ...
TATCTGCATTTTTAACATAAACTTTTGCATTTTCTTCATATCTAATTTTATATCCCTTTTCCTGAAAAAAGTAAGGCATAACTGTATCTTCAGCAACGTCAAGTGGCAAGTCACTAACAACATTATTCCTAAAAGCCCATAAATAACCCGAGCACTCTAAAAAATTTCCTGCATCATGCAAACTTTTCCTCAAATCATGGGCTGCATCAAACAAAAAGTTAGCCCAATAACCATATTGGTCTGACCTATGCTCTTGTGGGACTGGTCTTCCTGTTACACAGCCCACATTATCTTCCTTGAAATGTTCCATTATGTTATTAATAGAACCATCTGACATGTAAACATCACCATCAGTCAAAATAAATACATCTCCCTGTAATTTCTTAAATATTAAATTCAAAGCATAACTCTTGCCCTTTCCAGGATCTTTAAATAACTTAATTCTAGGCTCCTTAGCCTTGTAACTCTTAGCCACCATTAATGTTTCAATATCTGGTGCACTAACAATTAATTCATAATCATACTTAATATTCTGACTAATTATAGATTCAATACATTTGCCAATCGTCTCTGGTTCTTTAAATGAAGTAATTATTATTGAGATCATTTAATAAATTCATCCTCAATAAGTTTAGCCAGAATATGCAATATCAATAAATGACATTCTTGAATTCTAGGTACTTGCTCAGAATCAACTATAATATCAACATCTCCTGTCCCCTTCATTTTTCCTCCACCCCTTCCTAATAAATTAATCACCTTAATTCCTTTAATATTTTTAACAGCCCGTAACAAATTTTCAGAATTTCCTGAAGTCGTAAAACAAATCAAAACATCGCCCTTTTTACCAATTCCTTCCACCTGCCTTTTATAAATTTGATCATACCCATAATCATTACCGATAGCAGTTATATTAGTAATATCAGAATTCAAACAAACACTAGCAAGTGGGCCTCTATCAACTAAAAACTTTCCAACTAACTCTCCCGAAAAATGCATCGCCTGACTAGCACTACCTCCATTTCCACAACTTATTACTTTATTTCCATTTTTTAAACTATCAATCATAATCTTAGCAGCTTTTTCTATTTGAGGCATAAGCTCTTTAATCTTAACAACACTATCTAAACTTTCATCAACCATTTCCAAGATATGTCTTTTCATGAATTTTCTAACTATTAACTTTTTTTAAAGATTTATACAAACCAACATCACAATAATCCTTATAAGATAACTACTATAATCTGATAGTATATGGAAGTACCAAAAAGAGCGTACCAGGCATTGATTTTAGTTGGAGGTCTCGGCACTAGGCTGAGACCTTATACAGAACAAGTTCCAAAACCTATGGTGGAGATTGATGGAAGGCCCTTTTTAGAATTTAAAATTGAGAGCTTAAGAAAACACGGAATTAAAGATTTTATTTTGCTTGTAGGCCACTTAGGAGAAAAAGTTGAAGAATATTTTGGAGATGGTAAAAGGCTAGGGATCAATATAAAATATTCTTATGAAAAAGAACAGCTTTTAGGGACTGCTGGAGCAATAAAAAACGCAGAACATCTAATAACTGGAGATTTTATTGTAACTAATGGAGATACTTTTTTAGATGTAGATTTAGATAAATTAATAGAATCTCATAAATTCCATCAATCCAATTTTACAATGGTTGTTACAGAAGCAACTCATCCAAAAACACAAGAATTAGTTGAAATAAATAACAATAAAATCTTAAAAATCCATAAAAGAGACACCTCAGAGCATAATAACCATATTAACTCAGTTCATAACCCTCTAATAAATGGAGGCCTTTATATCATGAATAAACAAATTTTAAGCCATATACCTTTGAATCAAAAAGTTTCATTAGAACAAGAAATCTTTCAAAAATTGGTTGGAGAAATGAATGGTTTTTTACATAATGGGTATATATTAGATGTTGCAGATAAGGAAGACTGGAACGAATTTAAAAAAGATGTTAGAGGAGGACTAATAATTCCTAGTATTTCTGGTCATAAAAAAATAATAAGAAGCAGAGCTCCAGTTAGAATAACTTTTGGAGGGGGTAGCACCGATTTATCTCCATATGATAAAAAACATGGAGGAATTTGCATTAATGCAACAATTAACAAATATGTTTATTCTTCATTAACACTAAGGGATGATAAAAAAATAAATATTAAATCAGATATTATTAATTTCTATGGAGGTTTTGAAACTTATGAAGAATCTTTTTGCAATTTAGAGGAAATTAAAATGGATGGAGAACTTAAATTAATAAAAGCAATTATTTTAGAGATGAATCCCGGTTATGGGTTTGATCTTTATGTAAGGAGCGAGGTTGCACCTCATTCAGGGCTTGGTGCCAGCGCCTCATTATGCGTTTCAGTTATAGGCGCTTTTAATCATTTAAGAAAGAAAAATAGATTGACAAAACATGAAATCGCCGAAACTGCGTTTAAAATTGAAGAAGAAAAATTAAAGAACCGGACTGGAAGGCAAGATCAATATGCTTCAACTTTTGGAGGAATAAATTTATATGAATTTTTAGGAGATAATAACGTAAAAATAAACTCTGCAGAAATAGGAAAAGACAACCTATTAGAAATAGAAAAAAATTTATTAATAACAAGCTCAGGAAGAAGGGTTAAATCTTCTGGAGAAGTATATAAAAAAGGAGATGAAGAAAAAATTTTTGAAGATTCTGATAAGATTAAAAGATTACATGAATTAAAAGATACTGCAATTGAAATGGAATTTAATTTAAGGAGGGGGAATTTAAGAAAATTTGCAGAATTAATTTTTGAAGGTTGGAAAAAAAAGAAAAAATTTAATCCTCTAACTACAAACACCTATATCGACTCATTAATAGAAGAAGCAATATCTAATGGAGCAATTGGAGCCAGATTAATGGGTGCTGGAGGAGGAGGGCATTTATTAATATATTGCAAATCAGATTATGAACATAAAATAAAAGAGGCTTTAGCTCAGAGGGGCGCAAAATCTATAGATTTCAGTTTTGATTTTAAAGGATTAAGGGTCTGGGAGGTTGAAGAATGAGGGCATGGATAACTGGAGGGGGAGGAATGATGGGACAACATCTTACAGAATTCCTTATTAAAAAAGGATTTACAGTTCTATCCACATATTATCAACCAACAACAAATATTGATGAATTGCATAAAGATTGTATAAAAACAGAATGTGACATTAGGGATAAGGAAAAAGTTTTTTCAATAGTAAAAGATTTTCAACCAGATCATATATATCATTTAGCCGCGCAAAGCTTTCCAACAGTCTCATGGGAAGATCCATGGTATACAATTGAAACTAATGTTTTAGGAACTGTGAACATTTTTGAAGCAGTTAAACAAATAAAACCCAATTGCAAGATACTAAATGCTTGCACAAGCGCAGAATATGGCTTTGTTGAACCTCATGAAACCCCAATAAAAGAAAGCCATGAGCTGAATCCATTACAGCCTTATGGAGTTTCAAAACTAGCTCAAGAAAAACTCGCATATCAATATTTTAAAAATTTCAATGTACCCTCAATTTCAATGAGAATTTTTAACACTACTGGGCCAAAAAAGATCAATGACGTATGTGCAGATTTTACAAAAAGACTTGTAGAAATTGAATTGGGGTTAAATAAAGATAAGAAACTTATTATTGGAAACATAGAAACTCAAAGGGCCATAACCGATGTTAGAGATACCATCAGAGGATTCTATTTAGCATTAGAAAGAGCACAAATAGGAGAAGTTTATAACATAAGTGGGAAACACGTCTATAAAATTGCAGATATAATTGAGATACTAAGAAAATTAGTAGATTTTGAATTCACACTAGAACAAGATCCCAAACTTCTCAGGCCAACTGATGAGGCAGTAATTTATGGGGATTCAACTAAGTTTAATAAATCTACAGGATGGGAACAGGAAATTCCATTAGAACAAACTCTCAAGGACATGTTAGATTATTGGAGAAAAACATTATCTCAAGAAAATACAAATCTATAAAAACAAATATTTCTACTTTCAATAATGGAAAATAAGGTTCCAACTGCTGAACAATTAGTTCCAGATATTGAAAAAAGAAAGAAATCTCTAAAGAATTTTCTAACGGGATGGATAAAAGATGATTACGATAGATACCTTGTAGGGGTACTAATAGTTGCATTTATAATAAGAATGCTAGTTTACATGCAAACAAAACACCAGGCAATATGGTGGGATGCTGCAGACTATCTTGCAAGTGCAAAAAGATGGGGCCTTGGGCTTAACACTATTGACGTCTGGTATTATCGTAGAGGATTTCTATGGCCTTTAATAGAATCCTCTTTTTTTAGGATAGGTTTAGGAGAGTTATCTATAAGATTTTTAGTTATCTTATTGTCTGTAGGAATAGTCTTTGTTACATATCAATTAATTTCAATGATGTTCAACAAAAAATTAGGACTTCTAACTAGTATTGGGGTAACTTTTTCATGGGTCTTCCTATTTTTTTCAGGTCGCCCATTAACTAATCTTCCAGCAACATTCTTTTTCTTAACCGCAGTTTTCTTTTTTTGGAAAGGATATATGGAAAATCGCGGAAAAAAATACTTCATATTATTTGGATTATTTTATGCTTGTGCTTGTTTGATAAGAATGCAATATTTAATGTTTTCATTTGCATTTCTAGCCATGGCAATAGTCAGGGAGAAATGGAAATTTATTTTAAATAAATGGTTATGGATATCAATCTTAATCTTTGCAATTATTTTCATTCCACAAATGGCAATGCATAATTCCTATTTTGGAAATCCTATAACAGATTTAGCAGCATACTATTTGGGAATTGAAGGAATATCTGAAACTGGGGAGATTGGAGGTGTAGAAGAATCAGGGTTTTCAAATCTTCATGTTTATTTCACTAATTTGCCCTATATTTTAGATGGAAATCAGGCTGGATATTCTAGTCTATTTGTAATGTCTCCAATGTATATTCTATTCATTTTAGGATTTTTCTTATTTTTCATAGACTTATTTTTGGGATTTGATAAAATATTTAAAAACTATGAAATGCAGAAAAGATTCTTTATATTATTCTTCATAGTCTTCAGTTTAATTTTCTTAGGATACATTGCACCTCATCTAGAACAAAGATATGCTATGCCAACAATACCTTTCTTATTCCTTATAGCAATATATCCTTTCATTTTACTAGGATCTTTCTTAAAAAATAAATTTAAATTGAAACAAAGAACAATAATAATTATATCAATAATAATTTTAATAATAGCCCTTATTCCCAATTATAATTTTGGATTTGATTTAATAAATTCAAAAAAAGCCTCATATCAAGAAGTAAAACTAGCTGGAGAATGGGTTAAGGAAAATTCCAATCCAGAAGATATAGTAATTTCTCATTCTCATCCCCAAATAACTTACTATTCAGAAAGATCTAACTATCCTTCAGGATTAAACTACAGAAGAGATATTCCTGTGGGAACTAGGGATGAATTCATAGAGTTTGTTATAAAAGAAAGGCCAAAATATCTCATTATCTCAGTTTTTGAACGCCATACTGATTGGATTTACCCTTTTCCAAATGAGTTTCCAGAACTACTAACTCCTGCAAAATTATATGGATCTCAAGAACAACCTGTCTTGGTAATTTATAGATTTGACTATAGTGAAATAGCATTAGCTAAACTTAGAGCAAGTATAAAAACCTCTGCAAAAACAATTACTCCTCCCAAAATGGTGCTGCAAAACAATACTAATTCTTAAATAAAAAAATATGGCATACTGTAAAAAAATTAACCTTTTTAATTAATTTAAATTCCCTTTTTAATATTTCAATAATTTCTTCATATCTAGTTATATGCTCCTCTGGAACCTCACTTTTCCCAATCAACTTTCTAACTTTTCTAGATAACCAATTCTCTGTAGGCTGACTTACAATTAATTCAAAATTTCCCATATTCTTAAAATTATCAATTATCTCTTTAATCACCTTAACAGGAACATGCTCAAAAACATCCAAAACAAAAATTTTTGTAGGCCTAATCTTTGTATAATCTTTAACAAATGTCTTATCTGGATTTAAATCATATCCATGAATATTATAATTTTTTAATTTATGTTCTAACCACCCATCCCCGCATCCGTAATCTAAGATTATATCCTCTTTTGTCAATCCTGCCAATTTTATGGCAGTCATAACTTTCCATCTAAAATAAATTTTAGCAACCAAACTACCACTTTCATAGGTATTATTTAACAAATTATCTTCTTTTCCTAATCCCATTTAAAATTTTATGAAGTTCTTCAACTTTTAAATCCTCCTTCTTACCATTTTCATTTAGAAGATAAAAAGCTTTCATATCTTGGTGTTTGCCATCATATCCATGCATACCTTTGACTATGTTTTCATTCCAAAAATCAGGGAATATCAAAACCCCTGTATTAACTAGAAATATTAAATCTCCATATTTTTTATTCCATTCAATTATCTTTCCATTTTCCAGGGGCAATTTTTCCTTAATTTTATCTAATTCCTCATCACTGCCCCAATATCTAGCCATATCAGAATCAATAAAACAATTGTCAGTTATTGGAACACTAACAATCTTTTCAACATTAATCATTCCATGATCTGAAAATATAAGATCAAATTTCATACCCTCTAATTTCTTATCAATATCTTTTATTGCCCTAATTAGTGGTATACTTTTAGTCCCATATTTATGCCCTAAATTATCAAGTTCGCCAAAATAAAAAAAATCAATGTCTGATTTTTTACCAACATGTTTTCCATAACTAACATCCAATTTACACAACATACTTACAGGAATTTTCCCAGTTTTAAACATTTCATAACCTTTCAATAATCTAGGAATATTAAATAAAACATTAATCAGAAATCTTCCAAATCTTCCAAGATTATCTAGAAATTTGAAATATTTAAAATATTTTAATTTGCCAGAACCTTTACAAAAATTACCAATAATTTCCGAATTCCCATTAAATAAAATATCCACCCCTCTCCAATGCCCAATACCCATATCTAAATTTCCATGCCGTTTTTTTTCACATAAGGATCTTAGATAGGGAGCATATTTTAAATATTCAAGCTTAAAAGCATCTATCAATATGATTTTTGTTCTAGCCATTTTAAAGTAATTTTTGCAAATAATAAACAGAATATAATTTTAGTATTCTATCTTTCAAAGGCTTAGTATTATTAGTTAATTTCTTTAGATATTTCTCAGATTCCTGATATTCTCCAACAGAATATAAAATTAACGACAATGCAACTATTAACCCAGAATCTCTCCATCTAATGACATTTTTAATAAGAAATTCATCCTTCCTTAATCCACTCATAAAAAACTTCCAATTCAGATAATATTGCCCAAAAAACAATTTGTTAGATTTCAAATAATCATTAAAATAAATATAGGGCAATTTATCATAACATTTTTTACATATAATTTTCCAGTCTTCACTTTCTATATTTAGATGGTCTCTAAGTATCTTTTTCAAGGTCCATCTTACCCATTCCTTTGATTTTTCAAAGAAATAATCTGCGTTATCTAATTCATAACCCTCATATAATTTTGAGTGGGTAGCTATTTTAATTAGTTCCTTCAATTCATCCGGAATTCCCATTTTCTGAATAATATCTGCCCTATCTTGATATCTAGATACATATTTATTTTTATAAATCAAAATACTAGTACATAAATCTGTAAATCCCTTAACTGCATAAATGCTTTTTATTATTTCAGAATTATCTTCAGCAATTGCAAAATGATCTAATTTATTAAATAATAATCTTATAGCATCTGATTTAGAAATCTTCACATCAGGTATATTCTCTAGAATATCCTCATTTCCATAAACAACTATACTTGATTTAAGATCAAATGTTCTTTGAGTAGGATATAATTTTTTCAATTTCTTTTCAGTTAAATTATGTAAATCTACATGAAAAAACTCATTCTCATCATATTCCTCATTATAATTCTCAACAATCTCCTTACCCCCTCTACCAAGGGCCTCACTACATTCTTCACCTAATTTCTCAAGAGTTTCATCATTCATTTCATTCTCACTTATTATATAAAGATCATAATCATTCAATGGTAATATTTTATTATCAACCTCCCTAAAACTTCCACCCATATGTCCAAATCCTCCAAACATAACTATGGCCTTTATTTCATCACCATATTTATCCAAAATTATTTTGTTAATTATATCTACATCTTCCTGTATCTTTTTATCTGCTTCAAGAGAAATTGTATATTTTAGACCTTCCATATTCATGAGTTAATTAAAAGCAGATACTTTAAAAGAATATATTTACTGAAATTATTCTAAATCTATTTTATCTTGTGTATATTTCTTACCATCCTTTAAGGCAATATAGGCTTTCTGAAGCTCAACACCAATATCTGCAGCATGATCTAACATAGTTACTAATTCTTCCCTTAGAATAGCCGTATAAACTTCTATAGGCGTATCTCCCCTTATTACCTTTCTAACCTTATTCTCCTTTAGATCACAAAATGCAGCCTCTAATTTGCCTAATTCCTCATTAATTCTTATTAGAAAATAACCTTTTGGATCCAATCTCCAAGGCCTTTCTAAACCTGTAGCATCAATCTCTTCAGGTTTCTCCATAGTAATCTCCTTAAACCCTTCCTTATCATATTTTCCAAGACTAGTAGCATTAGAATTTTCTTTTTCAATAATCTCTTTTTCATCTTCCATAAAAATACTTAATTTTTTACTATTTAAGTTTATATATAAATGATTAGAAAACACAGAAATATATTTAAACAATTGTTAATATTCATTAAAAATGGTGAGATTATTATTAATTCAACCCAATTATAGGTTAGTATATTCTTATGCAGGTAGTGATACTGCGACCCCAATCTATCCCCCATTAGGACTTGCATATATTGCTGCAGTAGTGCGAGAAGCAGGACATGATGTAAAGATATTAGAATCAAATGCTCACAATCTTACACATGAACAAATTAAAAAAGAGATATTTAATTACAATCCAGATTTTATAGCATTATCTGCTAGTTCTAGTTTAATGAATGAGGTAGACAAACTGTCAAATCTATGTCCTGAAAATGTCAAAGTTATTCTTGGAGGAATTCATGCAAGTTCTGCACCTGACGAAGTGCTCACAAATCATCCAAAAATAGATCTTGTTGTAAGAAGGGAAGGCGAGGAAACAATAGTTGAAATTTTAGAAAACAAACCTTATGAACAAATTGACGGAATATCTTATAGAGATAATAATGGAAATAATATTCATAATAAAGATTCCAAATTCATTGAAGATTTAGATAGTTTACCTTTTCCTGCCAGAGATTTATTGCCAATGGATAAATATTTTAGTTTTGAGGCTAGACGTTCACCTATAGATTATATTGTTAGTGGAAGGGGATGCCCATATCGCTGCACATTTTGTGCAGATTTCATAACTTCCGGAAGAAAACTTAGAATTAGATCTGGAGAAAGCATAGTGAAGGAAATCCAATTTCTTGTTGATAAATACAGCACTCAAGAGATAGATTTTCAAGACGATAATTTTACATTTTATCCAGATAGAATAAAAGAATTTTGCGACCTTATGATTAAGACAGGATTAAACAAAAAGATAGTTTGGAAGGTTGCTAATGGGGTAAGGTGCGATAAATTAACTCTGCCAATGCTAAAACATATGAAAAAGGCCGGATGTTATATGCTATCTCTAGGAATTGAATCTGGAAACCAAGAAATTCTAGATAAAATGAGAAAGGCTGAAAAATTAGAGGATATAAGAAATGCAGCAAATTGGTGTCATCAGGTTGGAATTGAATCAAGAGGATTATTTATTTTTGGGAATATTGGAGAAAATAGACAAACAATGAGAGATACAATAGAATTTGCAAAAAGCTTACCTCTAGATACTGCTACATTCCATATTTGCATCCCTATGCCTAGCACAGAACATCACGAGATAATTAAGAAAGAAGGAAAATTCCTTGATGTAGGGTTTGAAGGGTTAACTGCATATTCAGACGGAGCATTTATTCTAGGAGATGTTAATCCTAAACTAATGAGTGAAATGCAAAAAAAAGCATACAAACAATTCTACATTCGTCCATCTTTTGTAATGAAAAGATTTCTAAGAATTAGATCTTTAGATGATATAAAACTTATAGCCAAAGGCGGTCTAGAAGTTTTAAAATTTGCAACTAATTAGTATTTTTCTTCAATATCTTTAAACCAGATATATCCTTTAAAACTATATTTTAATCAATATAATATGGAGAATGAGGTATCTAAAAAAAATTTATCATTAATTATCCCTGCACACAATGCAGAACATATTATAGAAAATTCAGTAATAGAATATAGTAATATCTTTTCAGATTTTGAAAATTTTGAAATAATAATTGTTTGCAATGCGTGTACAGATGATACTTTAGAAGTTGTAACTAAATTAGCAGAAAAATATCCTATTGAAATTCTAAATATTCCTCACCGTGGAAAAGGAAATGCATTAAGAAGGGGTTTTGATAAGGCAAAATATGATTTAATGGGATTCCTAGATTCAGATAATCCATTTAGTTTAGAAAAAATTAAAGAAATGGTATACAGTTTAGAGGATTATGATATTGCTATAGCAACAAAATACCTTAAGGGATCTCTAAAAAGCAAAAAAGGAATTAAAGATTCACAAATAAGAAGATTAGTTGCTTTAGGCGGTCAAACTTTTGTTAGATTCTTCTTTGGTTTAAAATTTAGAGATACGCAAGCAGGAGCAAAGTTCTTCAGAAGAAAAGTTTGGAAATCTGTAGGTAATAATATGATTTGTGTAGGATTTGATTTTGATATTGAATTATTATATAAATCTAAAAGACATAAATTTAAGGTAGCCGAATTCTATACTCCTTTAGTAAAATACGAAAAATTCTCAACAGTTCGTTTAAGATATCTTGCAGGAATGGTATATCGTTTAATTAAATTGAGGTTCTTTCATTGATGAAATCAATTTTATTAACTTTTGATTTAGAAGAATTTGATCTACCTAGAGAACAAAAAGTTCACATTGGTGAAGAAGAAATGTATAAAACCTCTATCCAAGGATTAACAAATCTTCTATTCATCTTAAACAAACATAACATTCAAGCAACTTTCTTCACAACAGCAAATTTCGCAAATAAATATCCTGAAACCCTCAAACAACTTTCAAAAAATCATGAAATCGCTAGTCACGGATACTCACATTCAGAGCCTATAACTCCGAGTAACATAAAAAAAGCAAAGGAAATAAAAGAAGAAATAATCAATAAAAAAATAAAGGGATTCCGAGCACCAAGATGGGATATAAAAGACACTAATATTGTTAATCAAGCAGATTTTGAATATGATTCTTCAAGTCATCCAATCTATCTTCCAGGAAGATATAATAATCTACGTCAAACTCGCTACCCTCATATGAAAAACAACCTTATTGAACTTCCAGCTTCTACAATTAGACCTAATTTTTCACTTTTCTGGCTAGCATTCAAAAACTTACCCCTATACTATGCAAAGAATTTCACAAAATTAAACTTCCTTAAAAGCAAATATACTATGATGATTCAACATCCCTGGGAATTTGCAGACCTAAGAAACATAAACATACCAAATCATATAAAAAAGCCATCTGGAAAACAATTAACAAGAAAACTAGATTGCTATATTAGGTTTTGCAAGAAAAATAATTATAAATTCCAGACATGCGAACAATTTCTTAAAAAACATTTAATAAAACAATATTTAAAACCCATCAATTATGCAATTTGAGAAGAAATCTTAATTTCTTCAACTACCTTATGAGGGATAGCCCCTGTCGCTCCTGCCTTTATAGCAACTAACTCTTGTCTTGGATTATGAACATTCGCCAACATCCTAGCAGTTTGTCCAGGAGTCAAAATTTCACTCTTACCACTTTTCTCAGGCTTTCTACTAAAATCCTTCAAATGACCAAATAGGGCAGTTACGCCTTCAAATGTATACTTAACATCCTCCCAACTTCTAATTCTAGATTTAGCATGATGCCAAATATAACTAGGTTTCAAATAAGTCATATAATTATGTTTACACAATCCCTGGATTTCTTCAGGACTCATTTCCATATTTTTCATAGCTGGCTGATCCATAGCTAACTTTTCATAATCTGTCTCACCAAATCTCAACCATCCTTCTTTAACAGCCTCAGCATACAAGGGAGTTCCAGGATAGGGCATAACAATTGTAGATTGATGAATATCTACTAATCCTGCACTCATCAATTTATCCGCTAGCTTAAAAACTTCCATAGATTCAGCTTTAGTTTCCCAAGGATACCCTACCATCATAGTAATATGTACTGTCAATCCTGCATCTTTTGCATCCTTACAATGCTCAAATACTTTATTGATATCAGTGCCTTTATCCAATTTATCAATAGTCTTCTGACACCCGCTTTCCAATCCATATTTCAACAATCTAAATCCTGCCCTTTTCATTAACTGATACATCTCAGCATCAACCCATCCAAATCTCATATTGCAACTATACATAACCTTTTTATTATAACCACTTTCTATCATTAACTCACAAAACTTCTTCAACCAAGGCCCTGGAGGAATGGTCCCAGCATCATCAAATATTTCTCGAGCTCCAAAATTATCTACAAGATGTTTAACTTCTTCAAAGGTATTCTCTGGAGTCCTTTGTTTATAGGCTCCCTTAGGATATAAAGCATGATCCCAAACACAAAATGTACATTTTCCCCAAGCACAATCTCTAGCACTCATTATATAAAATTGAGGCCTTCCTTTCAAATTAAATTCATCTTGATAATTCATATACTTAGTTAATTTCCTATCTGGAAAAGGAGCATCATTAATATTCCTATTACTATCTTTATAAAATTCATATCTCCCATTTTCTACAACATCACCATTATCATCTTTATACCAAATTCCATTTGGTGCTCCCGATTTGCTTTCACTCAACCATTCAACCAAATCTAAAAAAGCAAAATCATAATATCCTCCATTAATAACATAATCCACCTCAGAATTTTCTAAAGTCTCTCCAGGTAAATGGCTAACATGGTCTCCACAAATGGCTATTTTCATCCAGGGAAATTTCTCTTTCATATGACTAATTCCTTGCCAATGCCTTTTCACAACTGGAGCCTTAGTTTCAAATAAAAATATATCTGGCCTTTCTCTTTCAATTATTTCATCATATTCTTTCCAACCTAAAAATTGAGCAATAGCATCCTCCCAAATGACTTCATGTCCTGCCTTTTTAACCATAGTGGCCCCAGTACCTAAAACAACCGGATACAAAAAGGTAGGTTTATTAAAATACTGGAATTGTCTATTCTGGCTCAATAAAGGAGTGCCTAATGAACTTTGAGTAGGGGGAAATCCCACCATAACTTTCATATTAATCTCACCATTTGTAAAATAATTAGCTATTATTTATTTAAAAGGTTATCTATAATAAACTATTGTTAATATTATTCAGTTCCAAAAAACGCAGTCTGAGCCATTATTCCTGCAAACCACCCAATAGCACCTATTATAAAACTTAATCTCCAAGGGATGCCCCAATTAATTAAAGTATAAAAAAATATCCCTAAAGAGATTATTGCTGGCAATATATACCCTCTTGGAAAAGATCTTACTACTTCTTTCATACCCATAAAAAAGATTCGATTTACCAATTTAAAAGTTTTTTCAATTAAATGTCCAATTATTGAGTAATAAATCTACCTACTATTCCAACCCACCATTTCATCATTATCTACTTTACTAAAAATTCCCTTCAACCATCCAAAACCATATGCAAAATGTGTAGCAATACTAACTAACCAAACAACAATACTAGTAATTATATTTCTTCTAAAACTACTTAAAAGCATTAAAATAAGATAGAT
>Ga0066868_10000612_pt1 | contig 13477 bp, 10 predicted proteins | sample ETN01SmetaG_FD_65607 | JGI IMG/M metagenome (GOLD analysis project Ga0066868, IMG submission 65607) | Marine microbial and viral communities from oxygen minimum zone, Eastern Pacific Ocean - ETNP2014F12-01SV259 | ecosystem: Environmental > Aquatic > Marine > Oceanic ...
TACCATTCTTTCTTGATTAAGGTATCTGATGACTGTAGTTTATTTGAGTTTTATAAGGAGAGACTGAGATGAGTTTTTCTCTTAGATCTTTCACAGCATTATTGGTTTTGTATGTTTGTTTCGTTTCCTCATGCGAAAAGGAATCAACAAAGGCCAAAGAAGATGATACTGACATTGATGCTTGTGCATACGAGGAACAATTTTCCACCATACAGGCTCTGATTGACGCGGCCAGTGCCGGTGATACCATACTGATTGATCCCGGGACTTATGAGGGTAGTATAAACTTTCAAGGTAAGGATATAGTGGTAGGAAGTTTGTTTCTTACCACGGGTGATTCATCTTACATCTCTCAGACGATTTTAGACGCAAAGCAGTCAGGTAGTGTGGTAAGGTTTGAGAATAATGAGAGTTCAGGTGCGGTATTATCCGGTTTGACTTTGACGGGTGGTCATGCTGTTGAGGGCGGTGGTATTTTCATTAGTGGTGCTTCTCCCACATTAAGTCATCTTCTCATAACCGGTAATAAGGCATACAGTTGTGAGGTGGGAGATTATTTCAAGGCTGCTTCGGGCGGTGGTATTTATATGGAGGGTGGCAATCCGGCTCTAAGCAAGGTTATGGTAAGCCAGAACAGTTCAGAGGCTGAAGGTGGTGGTATTTACATGAGTGGTGCTGATCCCAGTATGGATCTTGTGACCGTTCGAAATAACACTGCAACGGATCTTGGTGGTGGTATTTACTTTGGCAACTCCGGTCCTACGCTAAGTCGGGTTGTTGTAGAGTATAATGAAGCTAAAGACGGTGGAGGTTTATATCTTGCCGCCTTATCAAGTCCTAACCTTGTAAACACAGTTGTGGGTAATAATACAGCGTTCAATGAGGGGGGAGGTCTATATCTTAACAATGCACAAACTGATTTTGTAAATGTAACGGTTGCGGAGGATAGTGCTGGGACTAATGGAGGATCGATGTTCATGAAGGGAGGCACAGTCAAGACTCGCAACAGCATCCTATGGAGTAAGGGGCCTCAGGAAGTATGGTTTAGTACCGGTGGTGCCTCGAGTATGATAACCATTTATTATACTGATGTGGCAGGAGGCTTGGAAGGTATCGAAACCAATAGCAACGGTACTGTTGATTGGGGTGAAGGAAATATTAATGAAGGGCCACATGTTGGGGGTAATTATTGCTTGGAATCTCCACAATGGGCAGTTGGAACTTGGTATTGGGGTTCACCTGCAATCGATAAAGGAGATCCATCGTCACAATACAACGACGAAGAGAACCTGTGGTGTCTTCATGTATGGGCTTATATTTCTTCTCAGAACTGGCCCGAGGGTCATGTAGTTATGGTGCCTGATACTACCACGGCAAGAAATGATATGGGTGCATTTGGGGGTCCCAACGGTAGCTGGGGAATCATTTATGCAACACCTGGGTCCGAATGGTAATCTTTGGTAGTCAATAACCACTTTCCCAATCTCAACTTGGTAAATGACGGGGGAACGGTGGGGATGAAAAAGAAGGACAATTTTAGACAAATTATTATAGAGATAAATGATGATTAAACTCGATATTTTATTTCTTATCATAAGATCTTTATGTATATGTATAACAATTTCTCTAGCCACTACACAAGATCTATCTAATATTCCAGACTCCGCATGGGTGCAATTGTTTAACGGAAAAAACATGGGTGGCTGGAATTATCATTTTTCAGGGCAGGAATACAATGTGGATCCTCAAAAAACTTTAAGAGTTGAAGACAGTATTCTAAAGGTCGATTACAGCAATTACGATAATTGGAATGGTGCCTTCGGGCATTTTGCCAGGGATGAAGTATACTCTTATTATATCTTTGCGGTGGAGTACCGATTTGTTGGAGATCAGACGCCCGGAGGTCCAGATTGGGCTTTAAGAAATAACGGAATCATGTTTCATTCTGAGTCCATGAGATCCATGGGAAAAAACCAAAATTTCCCTATTTCAGTTGAAGCGCAATTATTACAAAGGGGTACAAATGAGAAACCTACCGCAGTAATAAATCTCTGTAATGGGGCATCTAACACAACCGCAAGCGAAAAGCCAAATTGCAATCAGGAAATGGCTGCTATTTCAATCCCCCATAAAAATTCCTGGGTCCGTGCTGAGGTATTAGTGCTTTCTGATTCCATCGCAAAATTCATTTTAAATGGGGATACCCTCGGGGTTTATTCCCAATTCAAATATCTTAGTGATGGGAAACCTGTAAAGGAAGGGCGTATTGCGCTACAAGCGGAATCGCATCCCACCGATTTTCGTAAGATTGAAATTGTAAATTTGGTTGGTTGTATGGATACCGCAGCCATTAATTATAAACCCTATTTATTTAAGCATGATCCGGATTCTTGCGTTTCAGAGTAAACACAAGTTTTGCATATATAATGAATCTAATTATTTATGTGGGATTGCATCATTATTAACGCACAAAGTATAACATATCGATAATAAAAATTATGGTAGTAGTAAAGAATACGTTTTTCATTATTCTTTTTTGTTTATGTTGCCAAGTTCAAGCTAATAATGCTTCATCATTCCCCAATATTGTATTTATCTTAACGGACGATCTGGGATATGGCGATGTAGGTTGCTACAATCCTGAATCTAGAATCCCAACACCCAATATTGATAAGTTGGCTCAAAAAGGCATGCTATTTACGGACGCACATAGTCCATCCACCGTTTGTACTCCCACTCGCTACAGCGTGTTGACAGGCCGCATGGCTTTCCGAACCGGGATAAAAGGAGTTTTTGACGGAGCTGGAGGTCCTTGTTTAATTGAAAAAGAACGACTTACAATAGGAGGAATGCTACAAAAAAAAGGTTATACGACAGCATTGTTTGGGAAATGGCATGTAGGTCTAACTTTTTTTGATAAATCATCAGGACAGCCCATTCATTCGAATGCATCAGAGGATGTGCTACGCATTGATTATTCACGATCCATACCAGACGCTCCAATTCATCGTGGATTTGATTTCTTTTTTGGATCCGCAAACTGTCCTACAACTGATGCTCTTTATGCCTTTATAGATGGTGATCGCATTCCAGTTCCTCCGACCCATTGGTTAGATCGGAGTCCTTTACCAAAACATCCATATTCACATGATAATAATGTTGGTATGATAGCACCCGGTTATGATTTGCAGGAAATGGATATGATTTTTTTAAAGAAAAGCCGAGACTTTTTAGATAATCATTCTAAAAAATCAAAGGATAAACCATTTTTTCTTTTTCACTCAACTCAGGCTGTTCACTTACCTTCATTTGCTGGGGCTGACTTTAGAGGTAAGACAAAATTTGGGCCTCATGGCGATTTCATTTTTCAGCTAGACCATATTGTGGGTGAGTTGATGAATGCGATTGAAAAAAATGGCTTTGGTAAGAATACTTTAGTGATTTTTACTAGTGATAATGGTCCTGAGGTTCCAACAATTATCAATATGCGAAAGGATTATAATCACGATGGAGCAAGGCCTTGGCGAGGCGTGAAACGCGATAACTGGGAGGGTGGTCATCGCGTTCCATTTATAGCATATTGGCCTGGTAAAATAAATGAGGGTTCTATTTCACATCAGACTATTTCACTTACTGATATTATGGCAACGGTTGCAGAAATTATTGACTTTAAACTTCCTAATGATGCTGCTGAAGACAGCTATAATATGTTACCCGCACTTTTGGGAACAGATGGAAATAAACCAATTAGAAAATATACTCTGCAGCAAACAATTGATTTTTCTATGTCTATTCGTAAAGGATCATGGAAATATTTAGACCATAAAGGTTCCGGAGGGAATAATTATAATCAAGAAGGTTATTGGGGAATGAAACCATATGCTTTGCCAGAAACTGCTCCTGATGCACCAGCACAACTGTACAATTTAGATCAAGACCCAGGCGAGACCCTGAATCTTCTCTTCAAACACCCTAATATAGTAACAGAGCTCAAGGCAAAGCTTAAGGAATTTAAAACAACAGGTCGTAGTGTAAATATAAGGAAGTAAGTATTTACTGAAGAAAAAATCGTAAGAAAAATCCAGCTCTATAGGTTGCACATTCAAACCTGTAATATTTTTCCTACACATGTTTTATCCACAAGGATTTTTTCCAAGGTATGCCAATGCTCCGATCCCAATTCTGATTGAAATTATACTTACCTCTGCCTGATTGAGGCGCATTGAAGCCAGTTCACATTCTAGGTTTTCCAACGTTCTACTTATTTAAACCTGAAAAGTGACCAGGTAAGGCTAGGATGAAATCCAGTCGCCCATGTCTTTTGTGATTTTGATTGAATTGCCAACACCCTACCCCTTAACTAAATTGTGGAGGGAGTCCTTTTTGAAAAATAGTTGGTGAAACAGATTCTATGAAATGTATACTGATAAGAAGGAAAGATATATCAATGAAAAATCATATTATACTATCATTATTTCTTCTTTTGAGTCATGGGTTTTCTCAAGCATTGGACGGTCCTGTTCGAGTGCTGTTTCTCGGGCATAAAGCAAATCATCATAACTCCAACGAGTACTATCCTTTGATTGCAAAGGCACTGGGACCCGATGCCATATATTTCGACTACACCACAAGTGTTGAAGAAGCACTGGGCAACGCAAAGTTTCTCGATCAATTCCACGTTCTATTACTCTATGCCAACCATGAGAGAATAGAACCACACCAGTGGAGAAACCTGAAGAGATATGTTGAAAATGGTGGAGGCTTTGTGGCAGTACATTGTGCAAGTTGGAGCTTCCAAAATGAGTTGGGCTTTGCCCAAATAATTGGAGGACGCTTCAAAAGCCACCAAACCGGTATCTTCAAGGCACGGATAATTAACAAAAGACATGCTGCGTTGAAAGGAGTAGAGGAGTTTGAAGCGTGGGATGAAACATATTTTCATGATAAACATAATAAAAGAAATCGAAAAGTTTTGATGGTTCGAGACCCAATGGAGGGTGATCCTCATTCAAAACCCGAGCCCTGGACATGGGTTCGCACTCAAGGAAAAGGTCGGATTTTCTACACTGCATCGGGTCACGACGAACGTGTGTGGGAACACTCTGGATTCCATCAACTGCTTAAAAGTGGGATTCTTTGGTCGGCTGGAGAGAAAATCCAGGACCGATATTATGCATTCTTATCGAGTCGTTCTCCTATGAAATACGAGAAACGATCCGACATTCCAAATTATGAAAGGCGTCCGGAGCCACTGCCATACCAGCTGCCCTTGCCAGCAACCGAAAGTATGAAGTATACACAGGCTCCGGTTGGTTTCAACTTAGAGCTATTCGCCAGCGAACCAGATATCGTAAATCCTATTTATATGCAATGGGATGAAAAAGGACGCTTGTGGGTAGCTGAAAGTGTTGATTATCCGAATGAAATTAAGGATGAGCGGAAAGGCAATGATAGGATCAAGATTTTGGAGGATTCTGATGGTGACGGGAAATGTGATAAAGTAATAATTTTTGTGGACGGGTTAAATATTCCTACTTCATTCACCTTTGCTCGTGGTGGAGTCATTGTGTCCCAAGCGCCGGACATTCTATTTATTAGGGATACTAATGGTGATGATCAGGCGGATGTTAGTGAGGTCTTGTTCAGTGGATTTGGTGTAGATGACACCCACGCTGGTCCAAGCAACCTTCGTTATGGTTTTGACAACTGGATTTATGGAGCTGTCGGTTACGCAGGTTTTAAAGGTGTTATTAAAGGTAGAACGCACAATTTTGGTCAGGGAATTTTTCGCTTCAAGTCCGATGGCTCTGATATTGAGTTTCTACATCAATTCAACAATAACACGTGGGGGCTTGGTTTTAATGAAGCGGGCGACGTATTTGGCTCCACGGCCAACAATAATCCAAGCTTCTTCGGTGGCATCCCCGCGTTGGTACATGACAGTCAAGAAAAAATGAGTGCGAAGATGATAGCTAATTCACCAAAATTTTATCCAATTACAGATAATATTCGACAGGTTGATGCCTTCGGCGCTTACACATCAGGTTGCGGACACGCTTTTGCAACTTCTAAAGGATTTCCTGAGACCTGGCGCAATAAACGAGCTTTCGTCTGCGGACCTACGGGACATTTGTTGGGTATGTATGATGTGAGGACAAAAGATTCCGGCTACGAATCTATTAATGCATATAGTTTCTTAGCGAGTACTGATGAATGGTTTTCCCCGGTCGTTGCCGAAGTGGGACCTGATGGCAACATATGGGTAGCTGATTGGTATAACTTTATTATTCAACATAATCCGACCCCCAATAAGGAAAGTGGTGGCTATAATGCAAAACTTGGATTGGGTAATGCCCATATTAATACCAACCGAGATCGACAACACGGCCGCATTTACCGCGTTGTTTATGAAGGTAATAACAATAAAATACAGTCGTTGGATGGTTCAACAACAAAACAACTCCTAAAATTTTTGGGTGATGATAACCTTTTTTGGCGCCTTACCGCACAGCGATTACTTGTTGAAAATAAACATTTTGATGCTGTCCCCGAACTTGAAGCAATTGTAATTAAAGGAGGCAAAATAAGCATTCATGCTCTTTGGACCTTGCATGGTCTCGGAGCATTAAAGAATAAATTCCTAACTTCCGCACTAATTAGTAAGGAAGCAGCCTTAAGACGAAATGCTATACGCGCGTTGGGTACTGATATCTATAGCGCACGGATGCTTTACGACAGTGCTGTGCTGGGAGATAATGATCCGCTGGTTCGTCTCACAGCCTTCACAAAGCTCGCAATGTTGTCTGATAAAGAACAAAAAAAAGACATTGCTTCACTTTTGATGAAACAGCCAGAGAATAACAAAGACGAATGGATAAAGATAGCCTTGGAAGCCGCGGGGGCGTTACAAAAGGACACCCATGAAGGCGATCGAATTCTTATCAAAGGTAGGACTGATGTTGGCAAAGAGATTTTTCGTACTCATAACGCCGCTGGCTGTATGCGCTGCCATAAAATTGGAGGAGAAGGGGGAATTATTGGTCCTGCGCTTGATGGCATTGCTGATCGCAAAGACCGCGATTATATTTACCGGGCTCTTGTGAATCCTACCTCAGAAATAGCTGAGGGTTTTGATCGTGGCAACGCTAGTCCCATGGTGCCAATGAAATTTATTCTCAATGAACAAGAACTGAGCGATATAATGGCTTACTTGCTTACTTTACATAAGCCACTAAAAAATGGTAAGTAATGTAATTAAGCTCACCGATAAAATGTATACGGGGACCCCCATCTTTAGCAAACATCCCATTTTGATGCATGGTAAAGGGGTGTTAGCTTTTCAGCTATCAACAATAAAGACAGATTCGTTTCTTTAACTAAACCAATACAAAGAGAGTATTTTTATTTGTTAAACTATATTATTTCCAGAAAAAGAAGTGCCCTCAATAAATAACATCTTTTTAGCTTAGTTTATTGAAGATTATTAATGAAAATTCCAATAATTTAAACGATCAATGTAGTTAGCAACTTTTTATGAAAATATCACGTATTTCAGTATTTCAGGTTGATTTACCACTCTACGAAGGTAGCTACAAATGGTCAGGTGGAAAGTCTGTTGAAGTTTTTGATAGTAACATTGTTCGAGTCGAAACGGAAGACGGCGTAACAGGCTTTGGGGAAGTATGTCCTCTCGGCCCATTTTACTTACCGGCATACTCGGATGGGGTTCGTAGTGGCATTAGAGAGCTAGGTCCACACCTAATAGGATTGGATCCAACTTTGCTGGGACCGTTAAACCAGTTTATGGATCTTGCCTTGAAAGGACATTCTTATGTCAAATCAGGAATTGATATAGCTTGCTGGGACATTCTTGGGCAGGTCACGGGCCAACCGGTATGTGAGTTGTTGGGTGGGCGATACGGAGATAGTTTTCATCTTTACCGTGCTATTTCACAACAGTCTCCAAGTGAGATGGCAAAGAATGTTGCCGGTTATCGATCTGAAGGCTATCGTCGGTTTCAGTTGAAAGTTGGCGGAAATCCTGATACTGACATTGAGCGCATTCATGAGGTTGCTAATATACTTGAGCCGGGAGATAAGTTAATTGCTGATGCTAATACTGGCTGGTTGCAACATGAAGCTGCACGAGTCGTTCGTGGCGTACAGGACGTTGATGTATACATTGAACAGCCGTGTGAGACATACGAAGAGTGTCTTTCCATTCGGCGGCGAACAAACCATCCTTTTATTTTGGATGAGGTAATCGATGGAGTGGATATTCTTATGCGGGCGTTATCAAATCAAGCCATGGATGTCGTAAATATCAAGATTAGCAAGTTTGGTGGTTTAACGAGGGCAAAACTTGCTCGTGATCTGTGTGTTCAACTTGGAATTGCAATGACGATTGAGGATAGTTGGGGAAGTGATATTACGACTGCTGCTATTGCTCACCTGGCTCACAGTACACCGACCGAATATCTTTTCACATCTACTGATTTCAACAGCTATGTCACGGTTAGTACCGCGGAAGGAGCACCACAAAGAGATAATGGACGTATGGCAGCTTCCACAAGGCCAGGCATGGGAATTCAACCGTTGATGAAGGTGCTTGGGGACCCTGTTGTCGATATTTCCTGAGTCCGACCGGATACCAAAAAACAACAAGCCGAGAAACTATTTTTTTCAAACAGCTGGTGCCCCCGGGCAGTGCTAGGACCAATTTCCATGATTCGGCATCATGGATGAAAATGCAGTTAGATTGGTAAGTATTATTGTTTAAAGCCGCTTTTAATTAAAGTAATTCCAGTATAAATAATTACAATAATAACTACCCAGGTTAACACATAAACATCTAAGGATTTTACTACGAAAGCAGCAATCAAAACCCCAATAATCCCACTTAGTGTAATACTTATTGCAGCTTTTCGATTATAAGCCTGCTCTTTAATAAAGCGTATAGATGCCGATGGCAGCGCAAAAGCTGATGAAGCCATCATAAGGGGAAATGCTACCGCAGGAGACATGCCCAATAAATATACCAGTGCCATACTTGGTGCATACATTCCGATACCTGCAGCCTGAAAAGCCCCTAAAGCAATATTCACCAATACAGCAATGATAAGTTTTATCCCTGTTAAACCAATTGCTTTTCCGACACCCAATTCTTTAATCCATTCCATTTGTCCAGATAACATGAGAAAAGCGGTAATTATTAAGGCTATACCCATAATACGCTGAATCAATTTCTCAGATAAATTTGATACAATGCCTGCACCAAAAGAACTGCCGATAATAGCGGCCAAAACCATGTAAAAAAGGGTGGTTTTTTCTACTTCTATAATAGTAATAAACACAAACGCTTCGATCATCACTGGAATAGTGACTGATACATTCAAGGTGCCTGGAATTAATTTGTCTTGAATTTGTTTAAACCCTCTTAAAAGCGCTGTGAGAGGTGCAAAACTCCCAATACCTAGAGTATCAAAAAAGTTTGTAATAAAGCCAATAATTGACGTAATCAGAAAACTAGTTTGCTTCTCAAGCCTATATTTATGAGAGGCTAAATCTTTATATAAATAGATTGAAAAAATGAATGTAAGAATTCCCAGACAACCGATAATAATTAATATCATGTATTAATCTAACAATGGATTTTTTATTCACCAAAAAGGGAGAAGGTACAGAGTCCCCATCGGTTCTAACCCACGTTTCCTTCTTAGGTTAACAGTGGTTCCTTAAGCCGTAAGCTGAAGGTTCGATCCCTTCAGCTTATACTTCTATTTACACAATGGGAAAGGCAGGTTTTTATATGCTGTTGAGAGTTGATCTTTCCAACGGTTACCCTTATTTTTAGTTAATATTCAAATGAGGTTAAACAAAATGTTCCAATTACCACATCAACCAAGGTGTTGGAATAAAAAATTAGGGGACGAAAAATGGAAAAAAGACTGACAAATTCACTAATTTCAATTACTTTAATATTCTCCTTTCTCCTAATAACCCAGGGCCATTCCTTGCAAAAAAGTTCTAGCCGGGTGTTTGAAATTCGGACATATATATGCCATAGCGGGAAGCTGAATGATTTGAATTCCAGATTTCGAAATCATACCAATCAGTTCTTTGTAAAACATGGGATGCAGTTTATCGGCTATTGGATGCCTCAGGACAAGAAGGATACTCTCATATATATCTTGGCTTTTCCCAGTCTTGAAGCACGCTCGAAAAGTTGGGGAGATTTTCGTAATGACGAAAATTGGACAAAGGTCTATAAAGAATCAAGAAAGAATGGACCTATTGTAAAAGAGATAATAAGCCAGCTTATGGATCCAACTGATTATTCTCCGATTCGCTAATTCTAATTTAGAACGACAGGTTACTATTTTATGCTATGGAGAATTAACCTGATAAATTACTGATCTTCTAAATCTCTTACCCAAATATTACGATAACGAACCGGGTTTCCGTGATCTTGTAGAGCAATGGGTAATCGATCAGGATGAGCTGAATAATCGGTTCTTACTTTATGAGTTGTTGGGCCAAGCAGTTCACGGTTATAATGCACAAGAACCCCATTATGTAAGACTGTTAAATAAGCGGGTTTTTCTAGATTTCCAGATTCATCAAATCGAGGTCGAATAAAAATGATGTCATAAGTCTGCCACTCACCAGGAGAAGCGGACGCATTAAATTCCGGTGGAAATTGACCATAAATGGCTGATGCTTGCCCATCTGGGTAAGTTAAATTTTTGTAAGAATCAAGGACTTGAACTTCATACCCATAAGAAACATCGGGCTTGGCCATAAAAAAGACACCACTGTTGCCTCTGCCCTGACCCTCTCCTTCAATTTTTTCCGGTGAGGCCCATTCAATGTGCAGTTGAACATCGCCAAATTCTTTCACGGTTCGAATACCACCAGTTTTCTTTTTTACTTCAAAATAGTTATCACGTACGGTCCATTTATCCTTTTTGTCATTTGAAGAAGAAACCCACTCTGATAGATCACTGTCCTCAAATAATACAATAGCATCAGAGGGTGCAGTTGCCATTCTTGAAAAAGAGCTATGAGATACTACCTTAGGCTGGGGCCTGTTTTTATCATGGATTTTATAGCTCTCTTTAGGCTGTGCAAGTATAGAAACTGAATTAACCATAATAAAAAATGATAAGTATATAGCATACATTCGTTTCATTATTGTTGATCCTTATGAATTAATTTGTGGTAAGTTGGGTCAGAAAAAAATAATTTTATAGAACTATTCTATGAACTAGAGTTGCGGTTAAAACATATTGAATTAAAAGTCATCCAGAATTATTATGGTTGCGAGAATTTTGAGCTTACATAAGGAAAAGAATCCAATGAAATATCACATCAAGTTATCATCGATTTTATTATTAGGTCTGACATTATTTTTTCAGGCTTGCACTTCAAATTCGTCTAATGGTGAATCAAATAAATTATCTGATAAACCACTTTATCAGGAAGAACTGAGACCGCAGTTTCATTTTACACCTGAAACGAACTGGACCAATGATCCCAATGGGATGGTTTACTATAAAGGAACCTACCATCTTTTCTTCCAGCACAACCCGGTCGCTCTTCCTTGGGGCAATATGACCTGGGGACATGCTGTGAGTAAAGATATGGTTCACTGGAAAGAGCTGGAAGATGCAATTCATCCGGATGAGCTGGGCACAATCTTTTCTGGCACAGCGGTGGTTGATTTTAACAACAGCTCAGGTTTACAGAAAGGCGATGAAAAGCCTATTGTGGCTTTCTACACTTATTGCGGAGGTTGTGAACAGTTTGGTGAGCCAGGAGGAGATGAGCCTTTTACGCAGGCCATAGCCTACAGTACTGATGGGGGTAAAACCTTTACCAAATATGCCGGGAATCCTGTTATAGGCAATATAACGGGCGGTTCTGACAGAGATCCGAAGGTGTTTTGGCATGAAGAGTCCGGTAAGTGGGTGATGGCCCTTTTTCTTGATCATGCAAGTAATAAAGAAAGCACAAGGCCTCTCAAAGGAAGTTCATTTAACTGGAACTTTGGCATCTTTAATTCAGATGATCTCCTAACATGGGAACAGACCAGCGAACTTGAGAACTTGGAGCTTTTTGAGTGTCCTGAATTATTTGAATTGCCTGTTGATGGTAATCCTAACAATACCAAGTGGGTTATTTGGGATGCTCCCGGGGACTATTTTATCGGAGATTTTGACGGTAAGACATTTACTCGAGAATCCGGGAAACATATAGGGGATTATGGCTCTAATTTTTATGCTTCCCAGACGTTCAATAACATTCCAGCCTCTGATGGCCGGAGAATCCAAATTGCCTGGATGGCTGGAGGTGAATATCCAGGCATGCCATTTAACCAGCAGATGACCTTTCCAAGAGAAATGACTCTCCGGACTACAGAAGACGGAATCAGGATGTTTAGGGAACCTATTCAAGAAATTGAGAATCTGAGAGTAAAAACTTTCTCTCTTTCCAATAAGTTGGTTGGCCCTAATGAAGAGCCTATTCAAGGCTTTAAAGGAGAACTCTTGGATGTTCACCTTGAAGTTGAGCCAAGGGGAGCTTCTGATTTAGGTTTTATGACTGATGCATTAAAGGTTCGCTATTATGTCGATGAGGGTGTTCTTGCTGCTGGACGTCATAATCGTCAGTTTAATAACGCTGCCTTAAAGCTGCAGAATGGCCGGTTGAAGCTGAGGTTACTTATAGACCGTTCCTCTATGGAAGTTTTTGGCAATGATGGCAGGGTATCATTATCATTTAATTATAATGGTAGTTCTTCAGCTGAAAAGGGGGATGCAAACATTAGATTTTTTACTAATGGCGGTAAAGCATTAATCAAGTCCCTGAAAATATATGAGCTAAGATCAATCTGGGGACAAAGCTGATCAATTAGTTATTTCAAATCTCCCAGGCTCCATAGAATCCCCCTTTTTAGGATTGTAAAAGCCTCCGGGATATCAAATACGTCAGACGTATGCCCTAGAGATGTATAAAAAACTTTCCCTTTTCCATACCTCTTTTTCCATACTGCAGGAAGAGTCGCTCCTTTAATCCAGTGTGCATGTTCATCACTGAATGTGGTGGTTGCTAGTACCTCATTAAATGGGTCAACATGCATGTAATATTGTTCGGACTTAACTTTGAAATCACTTAGTCCTTTTGTAATCGGATCATTGTGATCAATAATATTAACCTCATAATCAATAATACCACCTGGGTGGGATACCCATTGTCCACCAACCATGAACTGATATTCAGTGTTTTGGCGAAATGCATCGGCTAACCCACCATGCCAACCAGCTATCGAAATACCATCGTCTCTTACAGCTTTGAGAAGACCGGCTTCTTGTTCTTCAGTTATGGTTGACATTGTATAAATCTGGATTATGAGATCTATAGAGCTCATTAGCTTTTTATCTAGATAAGAATCAAGAGAAGGGGAAACGGTGACTTT
>Ga0066868_10000645_pt1 | contig 13023 bp, 10 predicted proteins | sample ETN01SmetaG_FD_65607 | JGI IMG/M metagenome (GOLD analysis project Ga0066868, IMG submission 65607) | Marine microbial and viral communities from oxygen minimum zone, Eastern Pacific Ocean - ETNP2014F12-01SV259 | ecosystem: Environmental > Aquatic > Marine > Oceanic ...
AAAAACGTCAATCAGATACGAAATCCCGGCAGAGAATTTTGTTACCATTAGTGTTTATAATATAATGGGGCAAAAGATAACGGATCTTGTACATGAATTACGTCCTGCCGGATATCATCACACCACATGGAACAGTACAAATATGCATGGTGATCCTGTTTCAAGCGGAGTATACATATTCACAGTTGAAGCCGGGAACTTTCGAACAGTGAAGAAGATGATACTGATCAAGTAAAAATTATCGACCTTGGGAGGCAATGCTCAAATTTTATAACTCTACTCAGTTTATCGTTTATTGTATTGCCTCCCACTTTTTTCGGCAGAAAAGAAACATAAAATATAAGGGAATAAAGTATTGATTTATCCGTCTAATTATGTGGCTGGATAATACTTTGGTTTTTATTTTATTCTTTTAAATCCAAAATCATATGTGATATATTCAACATAATATGAATTTTGGGGTAACTGGCCAAAACCTATGAGTAAAATCAATTTAACTAAGAAATCATTATTTTTAATTTTATTGTATCCTGTTCTGGTGTCCGGTGTGAACGTCACTTTCCAGGTGGATATGACAAATGAATCTGTGAACCCGGATTGCCCTCCCACTATCAGCGGTAGTTTTTTTAGTAACTGGGCCTGGTTTCAACCCCTTACCCAGGTTGATGGAGCTGTCTGGGCAACCACTCTTAATCTGAATTCAGGTGAATATCACGAATACAAATTCGGCAACTGCGAATGGAATCTGGAATCATTGCCGGAAGGAAGTCCCTGTACGAATACAAATTATGGGTACACCAACAGGTTTATCACTGTCCCCGATGAAAATACTACACTGGAGCCTGTTATGTACGGTACCTGTGAAAATTCAGAGGGTGGTGGATATGAAGAAGGATGGGTTTTGGTATGGTCGGATGAATTCAATGGACCGGAAATTGATGAAAGTAAGTGGGGTTATGATATAGGTACCGGTGACTGGGGCTGGGGTAATGGAGAAGCTCAATATTACACCAGCAATTCTAATAATTCTTTTATAGAGGATGGAAACTTAGTCATACAGGCACTTCTCCAGAATTATGGCGGGGCAAATTATACTTCCGCCCGTATGGTTACAAGGGACCAGGGTGATTGGACATATGGACGGATAGAAGTAAGAGCAAAACTACCGGGTGGTGTGGGAACATGGCCTGCGATATGGATGCTTCCAACCGATTGGGTATATGGAGGATGGCCTTACAGTGGTGAGATCGATATTATGGAACATGTTGGTTTTGATCCCAACGTGATCCACGGAACCGCTCATACAGAGGTCTATAACTGGTGGAACGGGTCACCGCCTCCGGAGGGAACAATGTATGTAAATGATGCTCTTACAAGTTTTCACAACTATGCTCTGGAGTGGGATGAAGATTATCTCAAGTGGTACGTGGATGATGTGCATTATTTTACTTATGCCAATGACCAGGCAGGGAACTATGCAACCTGGCCCTTTGACCAGCGTTTTCATCTGCTGTTAAACATTGCGATAGGGGGCACCTGGGGTGGTCAGCAGGGCATCGATAACAGCATTTTCCCGGTGCGTTTAGAGGTAGATCATGTAAGAGTATATCAACAGAGGGTTAACGTTACCTTTCAGGTTGATATGTCAAACGAAACAATCAATGATGGAGTATTCCTTAACGGCAGTTTTGTGGACTGGGATTCGGAGTCATTTATAGAAATGACTGATGAAGATGAAGACAATATTTATTCGGCAACTGTCAGTGTCCCTCAAGGGTATCATCTCTATCAGTACTTCAATGGTGAGGGATGGGAAAACAGGGAGATTGTTCCTCCAGAATGTGACGTGAATGATCACCCTGATTATGCGGACAGGGGCCTAGATGTTGGGGAAAATGATATTATATTGAATCCAGTCTGCTTTGGATCATGCGGTCCATGTGCCAATTCTGATTATTTAATGGCGTACGGTGCTTCCATTTTGGACCCAGACCAGGGAAACTTTATTTTGAAAGGCATGGGTCTTGGCGGATGGCTGGTACCGGAAGGTTACATGCTGAAAATACCTGGGTTTGGATCTCCTTCTGAGATCAGGAATATGATCGTAGATCTTGTGGGGATTGAGAATGCTGATAATTTTTATGAAGCCTACACAAATAAATTTGTTACAGAGGAAGATATCTCACAGCTGGCAGAATGGGGATTCAACTCTGTGCGCCTACCCTTCCATTATAAACTGCTTTCAGAAAGTCAGGGCACCTATAATGAAGATGGGTTTCAGATCATAGACCAGCTTTTGGATTGGTGCAGCAACAATGAAATGTATCTTATCCTGGATATGCATTGTGCTCCTGGAGGGCAAAACCCGAATAACATCAGTGACAGTAATGGGGAGGCTCTGCTCTGGGTAAATGACACTTATAAAGAGTGGACCGCAGATATCTGGGGAACCATAGCCCAACGATATTCAACAGAAAGATGGATCGGTGGATATGACCTCCTGAATGAACCCGCCTACAGCGATAACAGCGTCATCAGGCAAGTGTACGAAGACATTACAGATGCGGTTAGAATACATGATGTGAACCATATTATTTTTATCGAAGGGAACTGGTATGGAAGTGATTTTTACCAGTTGGTTCCTCCTTTTGATAACAATATGGTGTATAGCTTTCACTGGTACTGGAGTGAATCCGACCAGGATCAGATTGCGTCCCATCTCAATATGAGGAACCAGTATAATGTCCCTCTCTGGATGGGCGAATCTGGAGAAAACTCAAACCATTGGTACAACAGTGCTGTTCAGTCTTTAGAGAATAATAATATTGGGTGGTGCTGGTGGACATACAAAAAGATGAGATCCACCACATCACCGCTTGAGACAGTTATTCCTCAGGATTACCAGTTGATCCTTGATTATTGGGAGGGTAATGGTCCGGAACCTGATATGTCAACCTCCGTGAACGGTCTCATGGAAATGGCTGACAGTTTTTTATTGAATAACTGTATGTTTCATCCAGGTGTAATTCACTCATTGATGGATGATGAATTCGGGTACGTGAATAAACCTTTCTCTGATCATGTCTTGCCGGGAACAATCATGGCAGTGGATTATGACATTGGTGGTAATGAAACTGCATATGCTGATGAGGAATATGAAACCACATCCCAGGAGAACTGGGTTTCATGGAATCAAGGCTGGTTTTACCGGAATGACGGTGTGGATATTGAGGAGTGCAACGATCCTGAAGTTGATTATAACGTAGGATGGATCACAAATGATGAATGGCTGAAGTACACCATATCTGCATTGTATTCCGATGACTATGAAGTCAGTATGCATGTTGCCGGGCAAGGCCAGGGGACACTCCAGATAAGATTAGATTCAGAATCTATTTTAACGGTGAATGTACCTTCAACAGGAGGTTGGCAAAACTGGGGAACACTTAATATTAATATGTACATACCTGAAGGAGAACACGAACTCAGTCTCCATTGTTTGGACGAAGGATTCAATCTGAGTAAACTGGTATTTACAAATATGACCCCCGGGATAACATTGGAACACACAGCAGGATGGAACATGGTAGGGTTACCATTAATTGCTGAAAGTACGAATGTCCAGGATCTGTTTCCTGAATCCGTTAATGGTTCCCTCTATAGTTTTAATGGAACATATTTTAGTGAAGATGTCCTGGTCCCCGGTACAGGATACTGGTTGAATTTTTATGCTGATGGAAGTTCGGTCATTCAAGGAGAACCTTTCACCGAATTGACCATAGAGCTTTCACAGGGGTGGAATCTATTTTCAGGTATTTCAGATGAGATTCCCATTGGCGGGATAAATGATTCAGAAAATATCATAGTGGAAGGAACGATCTACGGATTCCAGGGAGCATACATCAATGCTGAGACGATAGAACCAGGGAAGGCATACTGGATTAACGCAAGTGCAGATGGCGACATCACTATTTCAAGCGGTGGAACTGCAAAAACAAGATCAGCATTTACAGACCGTACAGTAAAAGCAAATAAACTCAGTTTTAATGGCAATGACCTCTACTTTGGTGTATCCATACCAGGGGAAGAGAAACTCAGCTATCAGCTGCCACCGAAACCGCCGGTAGGTGCATTTGATGTGCGGTTTGCTGACAATATGAAAGTTGCTGAGAAATCAGGTGTTATTGAAATAATGAACAACTCTGATCAGCTTGTGATTGCCTATGACATTAAGGATGATGCTGGCTGGATCCTGGCGAGTGATGAAGAGTACAGGTTATCAGGGTATGGGGAAATTGTTGTGAGTGGAGATATCACCGGTTTTACCCTGAACAAAGTTCCTGAGATACCATTAACATATTCTGTTTCACAGAATTATCCAAATCCATTCAACCCGACAACAACTATACGCTACGAGCTTCCTGAATATTCACATGTGTCAATAATAATATATGATCTTATGGGTCGAAGAATGACAACCCTGGTTAATGAGCCTGAAGAACCTGGATATAAAACTATTGTCTGGGATGGAACGGATAGTTTTGGTAAGCAAGTAAGTGCTGGGGTGTATTTGTACCAGATTAGGGCAGGCAACTATACCAGGGTGCGTAAGATGGCACTTCTCAAATAAAACTTGCCGACTGTAATCCTATTGACCGGTGGAATCTATTTATAGGCTTAAACGGTTGGTGGGTTGCTGTAGAGTTGGGCATTTTTTCATTTTCACCCCTACAATATTCTGCTTTATTTTAAGCTAAATTATGTAATTTCATCGTCGGTTTTTTAAGAATAAGCCGTAATTTATTACCTGTTACAGGGCCCTTAGCTCAGTGGTTAGAGCAGCGGACTCATAATCCGTTGGTCCGGGGTTCGAATCCCTGAGGGCCCACATGATTGTTTTTACTTCGGTATCGAAGAGAGAGCGGGATTTATTTCCCGCTTTTTCTTTATCCGTAACTTGTTAAACAATATGACAAATTAGGACAATTATAACGTAATTTACTGCGTACTGGTGTAATACCGATTTATTCACGGCAATCATTTCCATCACTACAAATTGATTCCTCTGGGTAAATTGAAGAGATAAAGAAAAAGAATTTATTTTAAAGAAAATAAAGGAGATAATTATGAAAAGCATAGACATTAAAAGTATAATAATTGGAGTATTAGGTACGATTTTGGTCTTTGTTTCAATAGGTGCTAAAAGCCAATATGAACACTTGAGTGATATAGTGTGTAATTCAATAACAGTTTTGGATAATGGGACTGGTGGATATATAAAAATCTCCAACTCTGATGGGAAACAGACATCCTATCTTGGGACTGCTGAAAATGGTGATGGTTTTCTTTCAACCTCCAACTCTGATGGGAAACAGACATCCTATCTTGGGACCGCTGAAAATGGTGATGGTTTTCTTACAACCTTCAATTCTGATGGTAAAAAGACAACCTTTCTTGGGACTGCTAAAGAAGGTGGTTTTGGTTTTCTTACAACCTTCAACGATGGTAAGGAGACAACCTTTCTTGGGACTAGTGAAGGTGGTTCTGGTATACTTGAAACCTTCAATAAACACGGAGTAATGGTTGGATATTTTGGTTCAAACTAAAAACAAGATAGAATAACAGTACTGGCTGATCGCTATGGTGATATAGGGTGGAATGCATCAGGCAAAGAATAATCTTAGCTAAAAGAAGGTGATTAAAAAACTACATCTATCTTTTTACAAAAAAGCCGTCCTCCAAATTGATTCCTCTGGGTAAATTGAAGAAAATATTACTTATAGTTCACTAATTGTATATTAATTGGTTTTATGGTAATTTTAACTGATTCTATTTAGGAGGACAAAATGAAACAATACACAATAGGATTTATTACAGGTGCTTGTCTTATAGCAAGTGCGGTTATGTTTATGGGTGCACAGAACCAACATGAAAATTTGGGTGATATAACCGTTAATTCGATAACGGTATTAAGTGATGGGAGTGGTGGATATATCAAAACCTACAACTCTGAAGGGAAACAGACATTCTATCTTGGAACTGGCAGCACTGGTGGTTTTCTTGAAACCTTCGATGCTACTGGTCAATCAACATTCTATCTTGGAACTGGCGACACTGGTGGTTTTCTTGAAACCTATAATATTTATAGTAACAAGACAGCATATTTAGGCACCGGGACAAAGGGCTATGGAATAATAAAACTTTCAGACCAAAACGGTGATTTTGGTTGGGGAAGGTCAGGCAAAAAATAATCCGCCTGTTTGGGTAACACTGCAAGCTGATTTCTCCGAGTAAATTTTATCAACCGTCTTTAAAAGACTAAAATGAAAAGAACATTATCTGTTGTCACTTCACTTGTCTTTATCACCTCTCTGTTTTCACAGGTTCTATGGAAAGATTTAGATACCCGTGGCGGTTTAGTATATGCACTTGGAAAAGAAAACCCTTACACAGGTATAGTTGGAGACTTTTATGATAATGGAAATCCAAAGTTAAAAGGTAGATATAAAGATGGGCTCATGAGTGGAATGTGGACGTATTACTACCCTGACGGCATTACAAAAGCAAAAGGTCGGTTCCTCAGGGGTGATGGAGGCAATATCAGTCCAATATTAGAAATTCCTCAAAATGGGAGAAATGGGAAATGGATTATTTACTACCCCAGCAGGAAGGTGAATGCGGAATATCAATATGTGAGCGGTAAATTTGATAAGGAAAGGGTGGAATGGTATGAAAATGGACAGAAGAAACGTCATTATTTCTACAATGAAGGGAAAAGAGACCAAACCTGGATAGCATGGTGGCCCAATGGCAACAGAAAAATTGAAGGAAATTACAAGAAGGGGCTAAAGGACGGTCAATTTACTTTTTGGTATGAAAATGGACAGAAGAAAATGGAAGGAGTTTGTCGTAATGACAAATTACTGGGAGAGTGGACTTATTACAATAATAAAGGAAGCATAAAAAAAGTAATCAAAGCAGACATCAAAAAAGAATTGGAAACAGAAATAAAAGCTGAGGTTCAAGAACAAGCTAAAGAACATCTGGAGGTGAAAAAAGCTGCTGCTGAGAAGGCTGCTGCTGAGAAGGCTGCTGCTGAGAAGGCTGCTGCTGAGAAGGCTGCTGCTGAGAAGGCTGCTGCTGAGAAGGCTGCCGCTGAGAAGGCTGCCGCTGAGCAAGTAAAAGCCGAATCAGAAAAAACAGAAGCTGTAGCAAGAACAAAGGCTGCTGCTGAGAAGGTTGTTGCTGAAAAAACTGCAAAAAGAACGAAACATATGATACTTGCAGGCGCTACCTTAATAATTATCTTCCTTGTGTATTGGGTTAGGAGGTCTAAATCCTTAGGCAAAAAATAACCTACCCGTTTCAGAATAGCCTTAAAACTAATTTTTCTGGGAAAATTGAAATGAAGAAATACAATAGAGAACCTGTTTATTAGAATCATGCATTTCCTATTTACCATATTATAAAGTTGTAACTAATGATTTTGATGGTAGCTCACAAATCTGTATTTCAAGTGTTTCATGAATTCTTAATGAGGGTTACACCCTTCGATAAATGATTAAAGACCAGTGTTAGCAAGAATATTCACCTCTATCCTGAGAATTTCTCCGAAGGTCCGGAAATGCCTCTGGAAATGGTGGTACCAGCGTTTGGCCAATCGAGGCCAAGAGACAGGTTGGGCTTTTATGAATTATGGCTACACACCTTTAAATGGTAGTCCAAAACTGGATTTGGAAGAAAAAGATGAAAATGATCGTCATTTTATTCAATTATATCACTACGCCGCCTCCGCTGTACCAATTGAAAATAAAAATGTATTAGAAGTAGGATCAGGGAGAGGAGGCGGCACATCCTTTGTTGCACGATATCACAGTCCAGCAGAAATGACCGGTTTGGATTTTTCTCCTACAGCCATCAGCCTTTCTCAAAAAATGCATGGGGATATACCTAATCTCACCTTTGTTCATGGTGATGCGGAAAAACTGCCCTTTGAAGATCATAATTTTGATGCAGTAATAAATGTGGAGTCTTCCCATTGTTATGGAAATATGGACGCTTTCGTGAAAGAGGTTTCCCGCGTTTTAAAACCGGGGGGATATTTTAGCTGGGTGGACCTTTGTGGCGCCGATATGATCCAAGCTTTAGAAGTAGTCTTAAGTCATCCCCAACTGCAATTAGTTCGAAACGAAATTATTACTGAAAATGTGATTCAGGCTTTGGATGAAATCCATGAGCGTAAGATCGACCTAATCCGTGAATATATCCCAAAATGGATTCAGCCAGCGTTTAAAGATTTTGCTGGTGTGAAAAATTCAAAAATCTACAATGCCTTCAAGGATGGCAGTGCCGTATATTTGGCCAAGACATATCAAAAAACTAGGCATTGAATTCTCTGGGTAAATTTTATCAACCATATTAAAATAGCCAAAATGAAAAGAACATTATTTTTTATCATTGCACTTGTATTTATCGCCTCTCTATCTTTTTCACAGACCAAAGTTAATATTAATAATCTCGAAGAACACGGCGGCGCTATGTTTAAGATTGATGATGACAAACCTTATTCGGGAAGAGTATTTGCTTTGTATAAAAATACGGATAATAAAAAGCTGGAAGGATTATATAGAGACGGATTAAAGAATGGTAAGTGGACCTGGTGGCATAAGAACGGTGATATTTATAGTAAGGGCAGCTTCAGGGCTGGATTGATGAGCGGCCAGTGGGAATTTTATTATAGTAATGGTAAAATAATGGCTGTGGGACATTATAGGAATGGAGATGGCACGAATGAAGATAAAAACGGAATCCCTATACACGGTCGCCAGAGCAAGTGGGCGTTTTGGCATAAAAACGGTTTCAAAAGCGACGAACAAACTTGGAAAAACGGTAAGAAAGATGGTGTGTTCACATCGTGGCACTATACTGGTGTGAGGGCCTCTGAAATAACTTATATTAATGGAAATATAAATGGTATGTGGACTTATTGGAATGAGAGGGGTGAAAAGGAACGGGAAGGAACTGTTGAAGAATATAATATATTAGTCAGACTCGAAGAAGAGGCAAAGGCTGCTGAAGAGATGGCTGCAGCAAAGATGGCTGCTGAAGGCTGGTTTCAGAAAGGCTACAACGCTGGAATGAATGGAGAATACAATGCAGAAATTTCACTCTATTTAAAAGCCATTGAGTTAAATCCTGATTATGCTAATGCTTATATCAACCTGGGGATTGCTTATGGGAAACAAGATAACTACACTAAAGCCATACAGATGTGGGAGAAAGCTATTGAGTTAAATTCTGATGATGCTGATGCCTATACTAACCTGGGGATTGCTTATGGAGAACAAAACAATTATACTAAAGCCATACAGAGTTATGAGAAAGCCATTGAACTAAAGCCTGATTATGCTTTGGCCTATTGGAATCGCTCTATAAGCAAAGACTCTGTGGGCGATAAAAGCGGGGGTCTGGAGGACACTAAAAAAGCAGCAAGACTGGGACACCCAGGGGCTCAGGACTGGCTCAAGGAGAATGGATATGACTGGTGATGTGAAGAAGGTAGTACTGTTGAAGTAGCTACTACAAATTGATTCCTCCGGGTACATTGGAGAGATGGAGAATTAAGAAAGAGAATATTAAAATGAAAGAAAGCATCTTGCCTTAGCCAATAAAAACTATGTCCGAACAGAAAACACCAGTGTCAGAATATTCACCCTTAGAATTAATTACATATCTATTTTCACACCTTCAATTAGCTGACAATCAGATAGACTGGGAAGAGAAGGAAGTGTGGGAAGAAGCGCTTACAAAATTCTTTCCCGATCATACACCTGAAAGAGCTCAGGAAATCTTTCAACGCGCATGCCAATTGATTATTTCAATGGATAATTTTGAACGAAAAAATCATTTAATCACTGTCTGTGACCAGCTTAAAAAACATTTCAGCAAAGACAACCTGCAGAGCAATCTTTCCCCAAGACTCACAAAATTGATCGATGCAGATGGTATAATTTTATCTGCCGAGACTGATGTGGTTTCCCTTATTGAAGAAAAGCTGGATATCAAAATTGACATCCCAGACGAATAAGAAGATGGTGCTGTTGAAGTAAGGAAATCTCTACAATAATATGAAGCCCCGCTTTTTAGCGGGGTTTTTTGTTTTTGTTACGCATAGATTAGTGTAAATTTCTTTATATGAAGAAAACATTACCCATTTTAATGAGTTTTGGATTATTGTTTTCGGCCAATTTGAAAAATGAAGCCATTTCATTTCCATCAAATGTAATATCCTCTGAAGGAAATAAAATTAATGTTGGAAAATTAACCGAAGGCTCAACGGTAATTATCATAACAATAAAATCTTCTTCCTGTCCTGTATGTCAGACACAATTAATTCGAATTGGAAAACAACTGGATATCTTCAATAAATGTAATGTTACTTTTCTTGTCCTCTCACCTGGTTCCAGTAAAGAAGTACATCAGGTTAAACTCAATACTGGATTTCCATTTCCGTTTATACCCGATGATGACTTATCAATTGCTAAAGAACTTGGACTGCTTCTAAACCCACAACAAATACTTCCTTCCATTATAGTCTTGAATGATAATTTAACTATTAATTGGATCCAAAAAGGAAGAAACAATATATATTTTGGGGACGATGAATTATACGACTACCTTGATTGTGATAATTGGATTTAATCTCAACTTTTAATAAATAAACAGATAAGGGAAAAAAATCAAGGCACAAATCGGACGGAATGATCCCTGCTACTGTGGAAGTGGTAAAAAGTACAAAAATTGCCACCAGAAATCAGCAGAAAAAATCGGAAAGGGTTGGATGTACCTTATGGGTGCTGCGGTTCTTGCAGGTATAATTTTCGTCATCTATAGTGTATTTTCATCTGGCGGTATTAATAATCCGCCCTCTGGAAAAACTTGGTCTCCGGAACATGGACACTGGCACGATGCACCAACAGCAATCAATCCAAATCCTTCTGAATCATCAGCAGGGATTACTCCACCACCCGGTCCAGCGCCAGAGGGAAAAACTTGGTCTCCGGAACACGGACACTGGCATGATGCACAAACAGCAATCAATCCAACCTCGCCCGAACCATCAACTGAATTAATTCCCCAGCCTCCTGGTGAAGTACCTGATGGAAAAATTTGGTCTCCGGAACACGGGCATTGGCACAACGCTCCAAATACTTCAACCCCTTAAAATTCTTCAGTCTCACTTAGTTTCTTTGTAGTGCTTATTTATAGTGATGAGATACGGCATAGGTGTGGACTTACGCTGGGCTCAAGGGGGTTTTGAACGTGTATATATCATCAATGCTAATTGATTGCTGCTTGATATATGGATATAGTTAGTCTTTTGCTGGTAAAGATTGCAGCATATTACATTGGTCTTTAAAAAGTGCTAACATTTCTGTTATTTTTTCATCACCCTTTAAACCGTGACCAATGAAGGCTTTATGGTCCAAATTATATGTTTTTATATGATACCATTGACCAGGGATCAATAATTCACCAGCTTTATAAGCTACGATGTGATCTTTTCCATCTGTTCCTGTTGTTGGGCCTAATTGTGAGATTGTATTAACGATCCCATCGTTTTCATACCATGTAGAATCTGTAGCTGTACCATCCGTCCAATAGGCTTTTTTTCTACCCATGATCCGGGCGTTGGCCCGTAAGATCAAGTTCATACTTTTATGGGGAACGTGAAATCCGCTGGCACTATCTAATCTGGTGTTTGATGTAGCATAAGAAAAATAGTAAATATCAGAACTCACTGGTGCCAGAGTGTTTAATGATTTTGCACCTTCCAGGCTTACATCCCAGGCACACATATTCCTTGTTCCCCAGGCTTTATGTTTACGCATGCGCCTGAAGTAAGCTACCCACGTTTCTTCTCTCCTTTTTTCAAAACCCCATTGCTGTAGGTCAAAGTCAAAAAAATCATTCCCCACTACAGCAGCTACACCCATAACATCCTGTAGAAAAGGGATGCCTTTCGTAATAATGTCAGACAGGGTTGTACCATTGTGAGGAGTAGAAATTGTAGTAATAGAAGTGGTCCAGCCGATATGAACGTAACCTAACAAGGTACTTTCTTCCGGTTGTTCTTCCTCTTCTTTCAAATAGAAAACACTTTCAAGTAAATACTGCAGCATTCTGGCTGTTTGCCCTCCCATACTATGCCCAATAATATGTATTGGATGGTTCTGGTCCCAATCAGGATATAGTCCTGGAAAGTTCTTTGCTTCCGGTTTTTGAATTAATCCATATGTTTTGGCATGATCCTGTCCATAATCAACTTGTCCGCCTTTGATCTGATAGAACAACTCCACAGCCCTGTCCCAATTCGAAGATACTGGACCCACTGATGCTGTATATACTTCAAATCCCTGTTCTTTTAGATAGTTCGTAATATCGTTCTTGCCACCCCAGTATTTATAACCAGCCATTTCATCCGGCCCCCAGCCCATGAAACCATGAACAAAAATTATAGGATATTTATTATCAGCAAACAGACAGGTGCACAGGATTAAAAATAATATTGTCCTGCGGAGCAGAGCATTATGGAGCAAAATCATTTTTATCCCGATCACTCATTAATTGTTCAGGATCATCTTTTGCAGCCTCTTCCTCACAACAACCCGTTTGATTTTTTGCTTTCTCAAACGCTTCTTTCCCCTCACGAAAAGCAATCCCGGCAATGATGAGCGAACCTATTGCATCGATGCTTCCAATCTCAAATAATTCATATCCAAGACTGGCAACCAATAAGACAAAAGACAGTTGCATACAGACTTTTGTACAATTGGCATCAGCAATAATCGCACTTGAATTCAACGAGTTTCCTACTCTTCGCTTATTATGAATCAGCCACCACATAACTAAAATGGATAATACTGCAATAATAATGCCCCAGGATGTTGTTTCCGGGTGAGAACCTGTGATTAAATTATAGATGGATGTGATGATGAGCCCTGTTGTCAACAGGTAAAATGC
>Ga0066868_10000670_pt1 | contig 12760 bp, 10 predicted proteins | sample ETN01SmetaG_FD_65607 | JGI IMG/M metagenome (GOLD analysis project Ga0066868, IMG submission 65607) | Marine microbial and viral communities from oxygen minimum zone, Eastern Pacific Ocean - ETNP2014F12-01SV259 | ecosystem: Environmental > Aquatic > Marine > Oceanic ...
CCGAAAACCAGCATTGACCCTTTCTCACCCGGAGGGTACAAGACGCGAACGCAATGTAGCTAATGGAACACCCCGAAAGCCTGAGGCAACGCGATGAAGAACTCGCGGCGCTGCGGAGCGACAATCGACGCTTGACCATGCTGCTCCACCTTGTCGAGGCCATGAGCGCCGAGCTTGACCTGACCACACTGCTGAAGAAGATGGTCGTCAGCGCAGTCGACCTGCTGCATGCAAAACAGGGCGCAATCGGGTTGGTGGATGAAGAACGCCATGCAATTCGCCACCGGGCACTACACAATCTTCCCGAGGCGCTTCTCGACATCGACTTTGCCGAAGGCGTGGGGATAAGCGGCCAAGTTTACGCCCTCAAGCGGCCAGTGATTGTAGGCAACTACGGGGAGCAAGTCAACCTGCCTGTTGACGATTCAGACATGCGCCAGATAAGAGCCGCTGTGAGTGTGCCCATATGGTGGCAAGACCGATTAAACGGGGTGTTCTCCATCGGTACCGACGACCCAACGCGCGCCTTCGGGGCGCAGGATGTCGCAGCGCTGGAACTCTTTGCCAAGCATGCGGCCATCGCAATTGAGAACGCGAGGCTATATGAGCATGCCGAACGTTTGGCACAGATTGATGAACGCAACAGATTGGCGCGGGAACTACACGATTCGGTCACGCAATCATTGTTCACCATCGTGCTGATGACTGATGCCATCCGCAACTACCTTAAGGGTGGAGAAGATGCCGCTCCGACAGCCGAATTGCTCTACCAGGCTGCCCGGGATACGCTGACGGAAATGCGCGCACTGATTTATGAACTGCGCCCGGCAGCCCTGGAAGGCGAGGGGCTTATCACCGCATTGCGAAAGCTAGGGCAAGCCATTCAGACGCGCCATCAGTTGCAAGTGACAGTGCGTCAGTATGGTATCCAGCGTTTGACCCAGGAACAGGAAGAAGCGCTTTTCCGAGTAGCACAAGAGGCTTTGCACAATGTGGTCAAACACGCGCGCGCGCACCGCGCCGAAATTGAATTACATCTTTCTGCAAAGGAAATAAGGCTGGTGGTCAAAGACAACGGCATCGGGATGGAACCACGGCCCACTCACCGCAGCCGCAAGCGCCGAACCCGGTCGGGCGGAATGGGGTTCTCCATTATGCGAGAGCGCCTGGCAGGATTGGGTGGGGATTTCCGGGTCCGCGCCGACGCCAGCATCGGTCTACAAATAGATGCCTGCGTTCCGCTATCGTGAAGAATTGACACTAAATGGAACACATCCGCGTTCTCATCGTTGACGACCACCCAATGGTTCGTGTAGGTCTGCAACACTGCATTGCCAGTCACAAAAGCGAGGTGGAAGTTGTCGGCGAGGCCGCCAATGGAAGAGAGGCGCTGCAAGCAGTGGAATCCCTTCGACCGCAGGTGGTGTTGATGGATCTGGTCATGCCAAAGATGGACGGGGTGGCTGCCACCCGAGAAATTCGGGCGCGTTGGCCCACGGTACGCGTGATTGCCCTGACCAGTTTTCCCGAAGACGCATACGTCACCAAGGCAATGAAAGCCGGCGCAGCAGGATTCCTGCACAAAGATGTAGAGCCGAGCGAGTTGATTGCCGCCATCCGGCAGGCACATCGTGGAGAAGCGCCTCTACATCCCCAGGCAGCGCAAGTACTGCTTGATTCATGGCGTGATGCCCCTGCCGAACAAATCGCAGAAACCTCCGACTCTCTCTCTCCTTTGACCCCACGCGAAACTGAGGTTCTATGTCTGCTGGCGAAAGGTCGGCCAAATCGTGCCATTGCTCAGGAATTAGTGGTTTCCGAAAAGACGGTCAAAGCGCATGTCAGCAACATCCTCAGCAAACTTGATGTGCGCAACCGGACCCAGGCTGTTCGCCGCGCGCGTCAGTTGGATTTGATCCCTCGTCTGGGTTTCTCGGATGATTGATGTTCATGAGGTTGAGAAAGGAAATGAGTTGGGGCTTTAGTCCTACGTCCAAAGCCCCCCAAGCCCCCCTGATTAGCGGCCATTAATTCGTCTTAAGGCCGTTGATTTCCAGTCTACTTTTCCCATACACTCAAGCTATTCTGTAAGCGTTCAGCTATCTGAGAAACGCTGCATTATTTCATTCGCTGCATTTAGCACAAGTAAAGGAGGTTGAACCCGCTATGTACACGATTGATATCGATGTGGGCGGCACCCTAACTGATGGGCTGTTTGGCAACACCGAACAACTTGCCTCGGTGAAGGTGGACACCACGCCCCACGATCTCACAGCTTGTTTTCTGGATTGTCTGCAAGCTGGTGCAGATCAGTTGGGATTTGATGATCTGGGCGCGCTGCTGGCGGAAACGCAGCTCATCCGCTGGTCTACGACTATTACCACCAACGTACTGGCAGAACGCAGCGGACCGCGGTTGGGGCTTTTCGTTAGTGAAGGCAACGAGCACAGCCTCTACGGCCAAGACAGCAGCCCGGCGCTGGGATTGCTCGGGCAGGATAGCGTCATCGGCCTAAAGCAGCCGGTTGACCAACAGGCAGTGCTGACACTGGTGAAAAGCCTGCTGGAACGTGGTGTGCGGCGTGTATGCATCAGTCTGGCCGGGGCGTTCAGTGACGCCAGCGATGAACAAGGCATGAAAGCAGTCATCGAGCAGCAATACCCTGACCACTTTCTGGGCGCAGTCCCGGCCCTGGCGGGCAGCGATATCTGCAAGCACCCGGACGACATGACGCGCACGCACTACGCCTTGATCAACGCTTATGTGCACGGACCGCTGGCTGATACGCTCTTCAAAGCCGAAGACCGGCTGCGCGACGAATATGGCTGGAAACGCCAACTTCTGATCGGTCACCAGAATGGCGGCGTGGCGCGGGTGGCAAAAACCCGCGCAGTCGATACGATTGAGTCTGGCCCCACAATGGGGCTGTATGCCAGCGCCGAATTCGCGCGGCGCTACGGTTTGCAGCATGTGGTCGCGCTTGACATCGGCGGCACCACCGCCAAAGTCAGTCTGATTTCAGACGGCACACCGTCACTGAACCGCGCGCCGGTAGTGTTCGACATCCCGCTTAAAATGCCAGCGCCAGATGTTTTCTCTATCGCCCTGGGCGGCGGCAGCGTCGCCAGTGTGGATTCGAACAGCCAAGTGCAACTGGGGCCAAAAAGCATGGGTGCTTACCCCGGCCCGGCTTGCTACGACCTGGGTGGCACGGAAGCCACGCTCACCGATGCAGCCCTGTTGTTGGGCTATCTAAACCCGGATAACTTCCTGGGCGGCGCACATGTTCTCAGTGCCGAGGCCGCGCGCGAGGCGATCCAAGCGCATGTCGCCGCGCCGCTGGGCGCTAGCGTGGAAGCGGCTGCGACCCAGATTGTCAACCGCGCCGCTGACATGCTGGCGGAGAGCATCAAGAGCCGACTCGCGCAGGCGGGGCTGGCAGCGAGTGATTGCGCGCTATTTGCCTTCGGCGGCAACGGCGGCATGTTTGCCACCAGCGTGGCCGCCTGCGCCGGGCTGGCCTCCGCCTATGTGTTCGATCTGGGCGCAGTCTTCAGCGTGCTTGGCTCATCCCTAGCCGACATCATGCACGTCTACGAGCACGCGCTAATGGTCAAAGCGGACAAGAGTGGCACTGCCAGACTGAACGAAGCGCTCATAGCCATGCGCGCGGAGGCCATGCGCGATATGGAGGGAGAAGGGCTCGATACCGCGCAGGTACAACTGACGCTGGAACTGGACACCTGCAAACCGGACGGCGCTGTCGCCACAAAACCCGTCGCTCTCAATGGGGCATTGGATGCCAAATCGCTGAAAGCATCCGGCGTGGACGGCCAGATCGAAATGGCGCGGCTGCGCGCTGTCTACGCGATTGGCGAACGCGTGGCTACACGCCCGGCAGCCGGGGGCGGGCGGACTGCCACCCCGACCAGTCGCAGCACCATCTGGGATGGCAGCAGCGCCGAGGCCAGTGTTTGTCCGTGGGACAGCCTGGCAGCCGGTGACACTGTTGCGGGCGCAGCCGTTATCGAAGGCGACAACACCACTTATCTGGTTGCGCCAGGCTGGCAGTTGCAGAAAGATGAATTTGCCAATGGGCATTTGACAAAGAAGGGAGGCTAAGATGACTGTTCAGAATGGAGACATGCGTATTCGCATGACCGAGAGCCTTGACCTGGATTTGAACGCGGAAATGTGGCGATGCAATCGCTGCGACCACACGTTGATTGGCGCGCGCGAGAATTACAAAAAAGGCTGCCTGATCTACAACCGCGATCCGCGCGAAGTGCATCAGCCGCTGATCGAGGGCGATTTCACCTTCGCGCCCGATCCGGAGTGGATCCGCATCGTGGAATTCTATTGCCCCAATTGCGGGGTGCAAATCGAGACCGAATATCTGCCGCCGGGACATCCCCTGACCCACGATATTGAGATTGATATCGACAGCCTGAAGGGACGCCTACAGCGGCAGGAACTAGTCGTCCACGATGGACATTTGGAGGCGCCAGCATGAGCAGCATTGATATTGATGTCGGCGGGACTTTCACCGACTTGGTTTTGCGCCGCAACGGCAGCATTACGGCGGCCAAATCGCCGACTACCCCCTATGACCTTTCGGTCTGTTTTCTGAACGTAATCGAAGAAGCCGCTAAGACGTCCGGTGTTTCCGCGGATGAACTGCTGCGCGAAACGGATATCATCCGCTATTCGACCACTATCGCCATGAATCGCTTGATTGAACGCAGCGGGCCACGGCTGGGGTTGATCGCCACGGAAGGGCATCAGGATGCTACGCTGATTGGGCGCGGCGCGCAGTGGGTGGATGGCACCCGCGTGGCGGAACGCCGCAATCTGGCGGTGCAATCCAAACCCAAACCCATCATCTCCCCCGACCTGATCGTCGGCGTGCGCGAGCGGATTGACTCGCGCGGCAACATTGTACGCCCGCTAGATGAAGCCGACGTGCGTTCCAAAGTGCGCCAGTTGGTGACCAACGGCGCGCGTGGTTTTGTGGTCTCGCTGCTGTGGAGTTTCATTAATTCAGCGCACGAACAGCGCATCAAAGAGATCATCCGCGAGGAATACAAGGAATATCATCTTGGTTACCTGCCGGTGGTGCTCTCCAGTCAGGTGTTAGGCAAACTTGGTGAGTATGAGCGCACCATGACGGCCACTCTGGACGCGTATCTGCAACGCTCGATGCAAATCGAACTCTCCGCGATGTGGGACAAACTGCGCGACAAAGGTTACGGCGGTTCCTTTCAGATGATCCACAACACCGGCGGCATCGCCGAAATTTTCAAGACCACCGCCAGCCGCACCTACAACGGCGGCCCGGTGGCTGGATTGATCGGTGCGCAGTATGTCGCCAAGCAACTGGGCTACCACAATGTGGTCACCACCGATGTGGGCGGCACCAGTTTCGACATCGGCTTGATCGTACAGGATAGCGTTCGCAATTACGAGTTTCGTCCGATCATCGACCGCTGGATGGTGGGCATCACCATGTTGCAGACCCTTTCCATCGGCGCGGGCGGCGGCTCCATCGCCTGGGTGAACAAACTGCTTGGCAACCGTCTGGAAGTCGGACCGCAAAGCGCCGGTTCGGACCCCGGCCCGGCCTGCTACAACCTGGGCGGAAGCAAACCCACCGTCACCGATGCGGACGTAGTACTGGGCTACATTGACCCCGACTTCTACTACGGGGGCAACATGAAACTGGATAAAGCCAAAGCCGAACAGGTCATTAGAGAGCAAATTGTCAAACCGTTGGGTTGCAGCCTGCACGAGGCTGCCTGGCTGATTCGCCAAGTGGCAGAGGGCAACATGGCCTCCGCCATCCGCAAAGAAGTTCATTTGCGCGGCTATGACCCCGATGACTTCATCTTGTTCGCGATGGGCGGCGGCGGCCCCACGCATGTGGCCGGATATCAGCAAGATATCAGCCGCGCCATCATCTTCCCATACTCACCGGTGTTCTGCGCGCATGGCTCTTCCATCATGGACAACATGCACGTCTACGAGACCTCTAATCGCATGATGTTCATGGCGCCCTTCACGCAGGAATTGGTGGTGGATCAGGAGCAGTTTAACAAAACTGTCACCGAGTTGATGGAAGCGGCGAAGTTGGACCTGGCCGGAGAGGGCTTCGATGTCGAACAAGCCATTTTCCAGCTCGAATTGGACATGCTCTATGGCGGGCAGGTGCAGGTCAAGCGCGCGACTTCGCCGGAGTTGTTCATCCACGACGAGGCGCAGGCGCAAGCCATCTACGACCAGTTCGAGCGTGAATACGCGCAGACATTCAGTCAATTGGTGGTCAACCCGGCCGGAGGCGTGTACGTGGACAACTTTGTCCTGAAAGCGATCATCCCGACTGCCAAAATGGAGTTGCCAACCCACGCGCTGCAGGAAGCCAGCCCGGACCACGCTTCGCGCGGCACACGTATGGCCTACTGGCCGGAAAAAGGCGACCTGAAAGATACGCCAGTCTATGACGGCGATGCGCTGCAGCCCGGCAATGTGATCGAGGGCCCCGGGCTGGTGGAAACAGCGTACACCACGATAGTCATCCCGCCCGGCCGCATCTACTCGATTAACCAGCACGAGCTGGGTGTGTTGGAGTAAAGGAGAAAAACTCATGCCAATTCCAACCCTAGAAGAAAAACTTAGCTGGCTGAAGCCGGAGGAGGCCAGCATCCATGAACAAGAATGTGCCGCAATGGTCGGCGCCGGCGATTATGAAGTCGGCGTGCAGCGCACCAACGACCTGCTCGACGAGGCCATGGAAGTCTTCATGCGCTCCTCGCGCAGTTCCATTGGCATCGCTGGCGATTCGATGGTGGCGCTTTTCACTGCTGCTGGAGACCTGGCAAACGCCTCCTGCGGCACGTACCTGCATGCCATCATCCAGCCGATTCTGATCAAGTACATAATCAATCACTATAGCGAGAACCCCGGAATCAAGGACGGCGACATCTGGTACACCAACGATGCGCTCTATGGTGGCATCCACAATCCCGACCAGGTAGCTATCGTGCCCATCTTCTATGATGGAAAGCTGCTAGGGTGGGCTGGCGCGGCCGTACACACTACCGAGACCGGCGCTATCGAGCCGGGTGGAATGCCGGTTAGCGCCACCTCACGCTTTGAAGAAGGCCTGAACATGCCACCGATGAAAATTGGTGAAAACGGCGTTTTGCGTGAGGATATTCTGGAACTAGTCGCTGTCTACGGAATCCGCGCGCCGCAGGTGTTCATCATTGACCTGAAAGCGCGCGTAACCGGCTGTGAGCGGGCGCGCAAGCGCGTGGTCGAGATGTGTGATCGGAAAGGTGCTGATTTTGTGGTTGGCCTGCTACGCAAAATGATGGAGACCGCCGAACAGGGCGCGCGCAGCCGTATCGCAGGATGGCCTGATGGCACTTACCGCAGCGTGCACTTCAGCGACGCGGTGGGCGTGAATCAGGGGTTGGTGCGTTCCTGCTCGCTGGCAATCACCAAAAAAGGCGACCACCTGACTTTCGATTTCAGCGGCACCTCGCCGGAGAATCTCTCCTCCTACAACACGCATGCCCAGTCGGCCGTAGGTCACGTTTCCAACTACATCTACGAGTACATCTTTCACGACCTGCCCATCAGCAGCGCCACCTTCGCGCCTATCGATTTCAACTTCCCGCCCGGCATTTGCCTGAACCCGGATGCAAAGGCGGCCACCAGCAACGCGGTGATGATCGCCACCGGTGCGATGAGCGCAGTGCACAACTGTTTTGCCAAAGCCATCTTCCCCACCGGAGACTGGCGTCAGGTCACTGCTTCCCACGGCAATGGGGGCAACGCGCTGATCATCGCTGGGCTTTCGCAGTGGGGTTTGCCCTTCGCGGACATGCTGGCCTATTCCATCAATACGGAGGGCCAAGGCGGACGCGCCACGGAAGATGGTATCGATGCCTTCGGTTTCCCCTGGTGTGTGTATGGCCGCGCGCCCGATGTCGAATCCATGGAAAACGAGTTTCCGCTCTTTATCCCGTTTTCGCAACACTGGCAGGATAGTTGCGGGCACGGGCTGCGTCGCGGCGGCGTGGGCACCACGCAGCTCTGGGTGGGCTATCATGAACCACCCGTGCTCTTCTTCGCCTCGATTGCCGACAACAGCAAAGTGCAAACGCCGCAGCCGCTCTTCGGTGGCTATGCGCCCTGCACCGTACCTGGCTTGAGCATCTCTCAGGCAAACGTGTTGGAGAAAATGCAGAGCGGGGATCCACTAACTCTGGACCTGCACGACATCGTGCAGAATCGCTCCATTGATGGCAACTGGGCTTCGGAATTCATGGGACGGGCCGCCCGCCCGGTCGCCAATGGCGATGTGATGACCTTCAGTTTCGCCACCGGCGGGGCCGGTTATGGCGACTCCATCGAGCGCGATCCGCAATCCGTGCTGGGCGATATCAAGGCCAACAAGATCTCATCCTGGGTCGCCGAACAGGTCTACAAGGTTGCCCTCTCGGAAAATGGCGACGGTGTTGATCTTGCCAGGACGCAGCAGGCGCGCGAATCAGAACGCGAGAACCGTCGGCAGCGCGGCAAGCCCTATGCTGAATTCATGGCCGAATGGGAACAGCTCAAACCGCCGGATGAGATTCTGGCCTGGTTCGGCGCCTGGCCCAGCGGCGAAGCTGTGCAGCCTATCATGCGGATGTAGAATGTCGTAGGGACGCACGCACTGACCTTCGCAGCATCTGCGACAGCACTCTGCGTCCCTACTTGGACACATCCAGGAGGCTGCGTGCAAGATACAGTCAGAGCCCTTGCGCGGGACGGCAAAGCCCCGCCCCAACCGGTTTTCATGCCCTTGGTTTTTTCGGCGGCCGCCAGAGTCGCCGGGCTTTCACCGAGACAGTTCTTTTCCAACCCGACAAAAATCGCTAACGGATTGCGCCAACTGCAAGGACCGCTGCACTGCGACGCGCTGGCCTGCTATGCAGACCAAACCCTGATCGCCGAAGCGTTGGGGGCGACTCTCGATTGGGAAGCGGGGCCGCCGCGAGTCGCCGCCCCGCCCGCCGAATTGACGCCACTGGGCGACATTGCCGAGCGTGGCCGCGTTCCGGTCATGCTGGAGGTGGTTCACCGGCTACGGGTTGTCTTGCGCGGGCGGGTAGCGCTCGCCGTGGCGCTGCCCGGTCCCCTGAGTACAGTCGGACACCTTTCCATGTCATCTACTGCCGGAGCCGTACCTGCCGGGGCGGAAACCCTGGCAGCGGCGGGTGACGCCACACTTCAAGCCGCCCGCGCTGCGTGCCAGGCCGGCGCTGATCTGATTCTGCTGATTGAAACACAATTGCCCGCTGCAGATAGCGAGCCTGGGTCCCAGTGGCAAGACACTGTGGGGACCATCTGCAACATCATTCGTTTCCACGAGGCGGTACCGGTGTTGCTGGAACTGCAGCCCGCCAACGTGAGCTGGCAGCGCCTGGCCGCCCCGGGAGCACTGCCCTGCCTGCCAGCCGCTTTTCTGAATGGGCTGCCAGATAGCGGAGCGCAGCCCGACATCCCCTTCGGGGTGGCGCTGGCAGCTACTCCGCCGCCGGTAGCCGCCGTTCCCTTGTTTCAAAATCTAAACTGTGCTTTGATCACCACTGCTGGCAATTTGCCCTATGAGATTGAAGCACGGGAATTGCGCTCGCTGGTAGCCGGTTTACGCCGGGCGATCGCCAAAACATCATAGAGAGAAACTATGCCATACCCACGTTATTACGATGCAGAAATTGAAGCCATGCCGGCGTTGGAGATTCGCCGCCTACAGCTGCAACGCCTGCAGCGCCAACTGGATTACGTCTACGCTTGTTCCCCTTTCTACCGGCGAAAGTTTGACGCGGCCGGCGTGAAGCCCGGCGACGTGCGTCATCTGGAAGACTTGACCGCTTTTCCGTTCACGAACAAGGACGAATTGCGCGCTAGCCAAGCCACAGCGCCCCCACTGGGGGAACACTGCGCTGCCCAGCCCAAGGACATTATCCGCATCCACTCCTCCTCCGGCACAACCGGTCGCCCCAGCTATGTGGGCATCACGCGCGCGGACCGCGACGGCTGGATTCAGAGCGTGGCGCGGGTCCACTGGTCGCAAGGGGTGCGCCCCGACAGCGTGGTGGCAATGGGTTTCGGGATGAGTTTCTTTGTAGGTGGGCTACCGCTGCACGATGCTATCGAGGAAATTGGTGCGACTTTTATTCCGGTCGGCACCGGTGCTTCCGACCGGCTGTTGAGCGCGATTCAGGACACGCGCGCCAATATGCTCCTGTGCACACCCTCCTATGCCACCTATCTGGCGGAGTACGCGCGTGAGCGTCTGAGCCTTGCGCCGGATAGCCTGGGCATCACGCGCATCCAGAGCGGCGCGGAGCCGGGCGCGGGCGTGCCCGCCATCCGCCAGCGTATCGAGGCCGATTGGGGCTGCACGCTGACCGAAGGCATCGGCAACGCTGACCTGATCCCGGTTTACGCCGCTGAATGTGATGAAAAATCAGGCATGCACTTCCTGGCGCCGGACATGCTGCTGCTGGAATTAATTGATCCCGACAGCGGAGAGCCAATCGAGTTTACCGAAGGGGCGAAAGGGGAACTGGTCGCCACCCATTTGCAGCGCGAGTGCGTGCCGTTGGTGCGCTTCCGCACCCGTGATCATGTCGTGGTTTGGACAGACGGTTGCCCATGCGGGCGCAGCGGGGTGCGTCTGCGCTGTGTAGGACGCACCGATGACATGCTCATCCTGCGCGGCGTCAATGTCTTCCCCTCCGCCATCAAGGATGTGGTGATGAGTCTGCGCCCGCGCGTCACCGGCGAGATTCAGATTGTGCTCGAGCAGCCTGGTCCGCGTGTGGAGCCGCCGCTGAGAATCCGAGTCGAGCACAACAATTCCACCTCCGGTCTGGAGACCCTAACAGCGGAGGTAGAATCCACTCTGCGCGAGAAGTTGATCTTCAGCGCAGCAGTGGAACTGGTCGCGCCGGGCGCATTGCCGCGTTATGAGATGAAGGCGCAGCTGATTCACAGGGCTTACGAGGGTTAGCCCATCCCCGGCGGGCCCCCGCCGGCGGCCATCATGGCACGTGCGCGAGAGCCACGAAGAGGCACGGCACACGACGCATTTCCCTCCGCGCCAAACCCGCCTATAATGCCGTTGCCATGCGTGACAACAGCACGATTATTCGAGGTCGCATCTGCAGCGGCAGCGGCGAAGGCGCAAGTTTCACGCGGCTCGAGTGGGCGCGCGAGCAATTCATTGGACAGACAGGTATTGAGCCACACCCGGGCACTCTCAACCTGAGATTGGAGACGCCCGAGGCGCAATCGCACTGGGCGCGGCTGCTGGCATCTCCCGGGCAGACAATCACCCCTCCGCAGCCCGATTGGTGCTCCGCGCGCTGCTATCCGGTGCGCATCGCCGACCGATTTCCGGGCGCGATTGTCTACCCGGATGTACCGCAATACCCGGCGGAACAAATCGAAATCATCGCCGCCCTTCCGCTCCGCGAGCGGCTCTCATTGCAGGATGGTGACATGCTTACCCTCGAAATAAGTGCTCCACTGGCCGCCCGCGCCGCGATATTCGATGTGGACGGCACGCTTGTGGATTCGCTGCCGGCCTTTCACATGGTGGCCTCCCGCGCGGCTGCACCCCACGGCATCGCCGTGCCCCCCACTACCATCCGCGATGCCCTCACCACGCATCAGGTCTTTTGGGAAATGCTTCTGCCGCCGGAAGCGCCGCGCCGCGAAGCGTTGATTGCCACGATGCGCGCCGACGCCGAACGGATGTGGCCGGATGTGCTGCATGAGTACGGGCACGTTTTCCCCGGCGCGCAAAAGACTCTCGAAACATTATGCGCTCGCGGCCTGCGCCTCGGCATCGTGACCGCATCAACGAACGGATCTTTCCAGCCGCTGCGTCAGGCGAATTTGATGCGCCACTTCGGCGAGATTATCGCGGGAAAGGACGTCGAGCGGCGCAAGCCCGACCCGGAGGGATTATTGCGCTGCGCGGCTGCACTTGGAGTAGCGCCAGAGGCGGCGGTGTATGTCGGTGATGCACCGCTCGATATTCAGGCCAGCCGCGCGGCGGGAATGGCCAGCGTGGCGGTGCTTTCGGGTGCGGGGGATTCGGCCTTGCTTTCGGCCGAGGGGCCGACACGCATAATCGCCGACCTCTCGCGTCTGGCAGAGATTCTGGCAATCCCATGAACGCCGCTGTTGGTCAGAAAGCGCTGACTTACCTGCGCGGGCACAACGTGTTGACCCTCGCCACCACCGGAGAGGATGGGCCCTGGGCCGCAGCCGTTTTTTACGTGAACGATGATTTTACGTTGAACTTTCTCTCCGCGCCGACTACACGCCATGCCGCCAACATTGCCGCAAATCCGCAGGTGGCGGCCACGGTCCAAGAGGACTACCATGACTGGCGAGAGATAAAAGGCGTGCAGCTTGATGGCGCTGCCGTCATGCTTTCGCGCACTGAGAGCGCCGCGGCCAGCGCCCGATTCGCGGCCAAATTCCCGCTGCTAGAAAACCTCGCCGCTGCGCCAGCCGAAGTGGCGCGCGCCTACGGACGCATGGCCTGGTACGCGCTGACCCCAACGCGCGTCTACTTCATCGACAACTCGGTCGCTTTCGGCCACCGCGAACAGGTACCGCTGCCCCGCCCGGATTAGCCGCGGCCGCTCCGGAAAAAATCAATCTGAGCGCAGGCCGTCGCCGGCCTGCT
>Ga0066868_10000676_pt1 | contig 12691 bp, 10 predicted proteins | sample ETN01SmetaG_FD_65607 | JGI IMG/M metagenome (GOLD analysis project Ga0066868, IMG submission 65607) | Marine microbial and viral communities from oxygen minimum zone, Eastern Pacific Ocean - ETNP2014F12-01SV259 | ecosystem: Environmental > Aquatic > Marine > Oceanic ...
ATACAGGGATATAATAATAAAACACAAAAATAATACAATTTATCATAGAAATTCCGTGGACTAATTTGAAAGAAGTAAGATTATCTGTTCCCGCTCATCTTCATGCTGGCAACCCAGATCTAACGGGTGACCTTGGTAGACTCTATGGAACCCTTGGTTTCACTATCGATTACCCACAAACCGTGATTACTGTAAGACAATCCAAAGAAATCGAGGTTAAGGGTAAAGATAATGAGAATGCTAATCTATACGCACGAAGTTTTTTAGAGAAATTCAATATCAATAACGGAGCAGAAATAATTGTCGAAAAATCTATACCGAAACATCTGGGTATGGGTTCTCAAACAGCGCTATCACTAGGTATAGGTACAGCATTATCGAAGATTTATGGAATCGATGATGTAAGCGTGGAGGAGATGGCTTTGAAGCTAGAAAGAGGGACTGTGACAGCTTTAGGAACATATGGATTCAAGGTAGGTGGATTAATTCTTGATGGGGGTTTTAGGACAGACAAGAAAGGAAAAATGATTCCTCCATTAATATTTCGGAAAGATATTCCAAGGAATTGGTTTTTTGTTGTCTGCATCCCTAAAGCTCCAATACCTAAAATCTTAAAGATAAAAGAAAATGAGAATGAATTTTTAAACAATTTGAAACCAATGGAAAAGGAAGTTTCAGCGGAACTTTCGAGATTGGTCTTGATGCAGATATTGCCCAGTTTTGTTGAGGGTGATTTAATTACTTTCGGAAAGGCGCTTACCAAGTTTAACAGTCGACTTGGAGGATTTTGGAGCGATTTCCAAGAAAATTCAATCTATTGTGATCCAATAGTGGAAAACGGAATAAAATTGATGCTTAAAAAAGGTGCCCCTTGTGCTTGTCAGACTTGTTGGGGACCAACATTCTACACGATTGTTGAAGGAGAAAAAACAGCAAAGATGTTACATAATGAAATGAAAAAGTATATTTTAAAAGCTGGGGGTGGAGAAGTTTTCTACACAAAAGCAAACAATAAAGGAGCCAACATATCATATACATAATATTGGAATTTAAGTGATGAAAAAAGATGGTAAAAGCCATTGGGATAGATCCTGGGACCAAAAGCATAGATATATTTGGATTTGATGATGAAACAGGAAAAATATTGATTGACAAAGCAATTCCTCGAGATGAATTCACAAAGAACCCACGAATCATTATTAATATTCTAAGGGATCTCACTATCTCCGCAGGTAAATTAGATGTGATTGTTGGTCCGAGCGGTTATGGCATTACTCCAAAACGAGCAACTGAAACAGAGGATTCTGAAATTCTTATGGCAACATTTGTTTCTGAAAGTGATGCAAAGAGGCGATTAAAAATAATCGGATTAAGAGAACTTATGTTCTTTATGAAAAAAGCCAGTGATCTAAACATCTGGTTTACACCTGGCGTTATCCATCTTCCAACAGTACCCAGATTCAGAAAGGCTGGAAAAATTGATATGGGGACAGCGGATAAACTATTTAGCGTTATATTAGCTATGAAGGATCAAGCGGAATCTCTGAATTTAGATTACTCTGAAACTTCGTTTATTTTAGTCGAGATTGGATTTGCATATACATCTGCAATGGCTGTTGAAAAAGGGAATTTAGTGGACGGAATAGGTGGAACATCAGGCAACCTTGGATATTTAGGGATGGGAACGATGGACGGAGAACTATCATATGCTATTTCGAATTCAATTGGTGATTATTCAAAAATGCTTCTTTTCTCAGGTGGGGCATCTTCATTAGCTGAACTCGACCCATTCTCCACGGACATTGAGGACTTTATTAACAAATCCAAGATGGATAATAAGACCAAGTCAGCATATGAAGCTTTTAAGGAAGCAATTGTAAAAGACGTATTTACTCTAATGGTTTCGATGAATAAAACACCTAAGGAGATCTTACTTAGCGGCAGATTTTTAGGGGTAAATGCCTTCAGAAAAGATGTTATATTAAAGCTAATTAAGAGTACAAAATCGTTTAACATAAGTGGAATAAGAACTATTCAAAAGCAAACCACAAAAGTGAAAGAAGGTGCACAAGGTGCATCGATTCTCGCTAACGGAATAGCTGGGGGAAAATACAAGTGCATAGTAGAAAGATTAAAAATTTTAGAAGCTGAAGATACAATATTTGATCATATTTATTTGGATAAAACTATAGTTGAAAAGATAAAAGAAACTTTCACCAGTAGCACTCAATCATTATTTATCGATTAAGAGATCTAGAAAGATTATGGAAAGTGCTACAGCATATTAAAGAGCTTTATAGTTTTCAGACCATTGGACATATGCCCGAAGCATCTCACCTGAGACGCTAGGTCTTTTTTTCTTCAAAATCTCTTTAAAGTCATCTAGAGTTATATCCCTTGGTTTTGAATCCTTGTTTTCAGCTTCACCCTTAGCGAAGAGCTCTGATACCACGCTTATCAAAACGGATTGGCAAATATCCTTAATATCGCTCCCTGAGTAGCCATCAGTGAGCTCAGCAATATCTTCTAGTTTAACGTTATCTAGTTTGATTGGTGTAGTATAATCTCTGAACATCGCTATTCTAGCATCCACATCAGGTAAATGCACGTAGACCCGTCTTTGGAAACGCCTTAGAAAAGGCCAATCTAAAGCCCATGGTTTATTAGTGGCACCTATAATATACATGTGAAGGTTTTTACCTTTATCCATGATTCCATCCATTTCCTTTAAGAATTGGTTCCTTACACGTATTTCGCCTCCCACCTCTTGGTTTCTGGAACCTAGGAGGGAATCAAGTTCATCAATGAAAATTATGACAGATTTTGCCCCATCATTCAACATTTCGCGGGCAGAGTTGAATAGTTTCGCTACATTTTTTTCAGCCTCCCCTAGCCACTTAGACATTATTGTTGCCGCATCAACCGTTAAGAAATATCCATCTATCTCTGTAGCAGTGGCAGCTGCAAGCATAGTTTTACCACACCCTGGAGGACCATACATTAGGATACCTCGGGGCCATCCAAGTGGAAATAGATCTGGGCGTTGCACAGGAAAAATAATAGATTCACGAAGAGCTTTTTTGGATACATCTAGCCCAATTACATCATTCCAATTAACATCAGGCTTTTCCTTCATAATAAGCTCGTCATAAGATGCCTTAAGCGACTGAACAATCTGAGGCGCTTGCGAACCATTATTTAACCCATCTTCTTGTACTTGTTCATTGGTTTGTGGATCCAATATTGTATTTCCGTGAACTGAGGAAAGAGCTTTGATTCTTGCTTGGTAGGTAGATGCTCGATCTATGTAGAGTTTATTCAGCTTATAGTCTGGGTAAATCTTCGCCAATTTAATTAAAGTTGATATTGCGCTTTGGTAACTCTGTATAGCCATACCTCTAGCTCCTTGAGAATCAAACCGTATAGCTTCAGATGCGTATTTTCCTGCTGCATCTTCTAATTCTTTGGCTGCTGACAAATTTTATTCACCTTTCTGTGTATGCTGCTTTCAATTTACCTTCTGAGACAAGTTTGAAAACAGTCTTCTCCACTTCATCTATAGGGAGATTCAGTGCATCTGCTGCATCAATCACATTTAAACGCTTGTTCTTATTCACTATATATTTGTATACTTTTTCATCTACAGTTTTCTTTCTTTCGGGTTGGGATAACATAGTCACTTGGAAGTCTTTTTCATCGGATATTTCTCCATTTGCTAACATAGCGACCTGTTTTGCTTTTTCAAATAAGGAATCACCATTTGCAGAGAGAACCGATGAAGGAATTCCTTCATTTAACTCTAAAACCTTCTCTTCTGCAAATAGTTTGGCTTTTTCGAATAGCTCCTTCCCACCTTCATGGGTAACATCTAATGACACAGATGAAGAAAGATTTCCAAGGTCTGCCAATGTTTCAGACAAGGTTGTATTTACTTCTTCAGTAGCATTTTCAAGTGATGGAACAACTCCTGAAACCGATTTATTGACACCTCTCATAATCTTAAATGCATCATTCATATTTGAATAAACATCCCCTACATCTCGGATACTTTCAAGTCTTACGATTATTTGCATCAAAGCTAGTTCACTCACTTTTACGACCTTCAAAACTTTTTTCACTTCTGTGAGTTCAACCGTAAATATTGATGCACTATCGTCGTCTTTATGTTCAATCGCTCGCACTACCTTCTCAAAAAGAAATTGCCGTCTATTTTCCAGTCTGAGACGAAGAGATATGACCTCGCGTTTATGTACCTCAATACGTCTCGCAGCCGAAATGAGTTTCTTTTTCAACCCATCCCCACCACCAAAAATACGTTCTGCGAAGTTCAAGAATATTCACCTTTTTAACATTTAGGGGTAGTCTGCAATGAAGTTACTCTTTTTAAAAATCAAACTAAACACTACTTTTTCTTTTGTGCAAAATATGTAGGGTGGACAGTAACGCCGATTCCGGCGGTAGTTTTTACGAACCAATACCGAAATGGTGCAACTGCCACATTTTCCTCTTCCGTTTTGGGCTAACCGAAGCTTATTGTTCCAGTTTGTGACGTCTCAGCTGGTGCTGGAAGATCTGGGAATTTGTCCTTCATTCTTTGCTCTGCAACGGCTGATGCTTCCGACATGATGTTTTCAGCCTCTTCGTTTGCTGCTTCGAAATTCAATGTTGATCCTCCTAGTTGTCCAGCATCTACTAAGATGCCGCTAAGCATTCCACTGATCTCGCCGATCTCATTTTCCGCTTCAGGCAACACACTAGTTAATCCGCCTTTTACTCCTCGGATGACAGACATTGCAGGTGTGAGGGTGACGACTATGTCGCCAAGCTCCTGCACCGTGTTCAGCCTCATGGTTATTTGTTCCAAGGCTAGTTGAGCCGAGGTCACCATCTTATTCATCTTTCGAACTTCAGAAAGTTCATTAGCGAAAACTGATGCGTGCGCCATATCGTGTTTTTGGATTGCTGCGACTACTTTGCTGAAAATTTTCTTGTCTCTATCTTTTAGTTTTGTCGCTGCTGTATCAAGCTTAGAAATCTGGATTTGAATCCTTCTCGTAGCTTGCTCAAGTCTGGGTTTCAGAGGCCCTGATGACCTTACTGAACCCTTTACTTTATCTCTGAATCCTCCGCTTGGTGGTTTTGCCCAATTTTTTGTGAAACTTGACATAGATATTTACACTGTTCATCTTAAACAAGATGTTTGAGCGATAAGAGACTAGGTATAACATATTCAACTAAAAAGAAAAAAAAGTTAAGGTGATTGCTCTCATTGGCTTTGTTGAGGATTGTAAAACTGCTATATTTAACGCTTAATTTTGAATAGGTCAAATAGGTGGGTTTATTTACCGTTTACAGATTCTATAAAAATAACCATTGGACATTATCCTCATTTCAGATATTCATTCAAATTTTGAGGCATTAAAGGCCATATCTGCGGATATGCCTAACTTACAGATATATTGTATTGGGGATATCGTTGGCTATGGAGCTAATCCGAAAGAAGTTATACAATGGATTAAGGAAAAAAAAGTAAAAGGAGTTATGGGGAACCACGATTACGCAACTATAACTGGTGATGTGAAATGGTTCCATGATGTAGCCACATCAGCTATCAATTGGACTGCTAAACAGATAGGACCAACTGAGAAAAAGTTCTTGAACAGTTTTCCTAAAATGAATATTGTTAAATTGCAGGATTTGAAAATTTTGATGGTTCATGGAAGCCCAACTAACAATCTCTTTGAGTATGTTCACCCTGCCACGCATGAACACATGTTCAACGTCTACTTGACTAAGTATAAAGTGGATATCGTGGTCTTAGGCCATACGCACATCCCTTTCATATGGAAAGGGAAAAAAGGCACAGTACTCAATCCAGGCTCTGTTGGTCAACCCAGATCAGGAAATTCTGATGCAAGATATATCCTACTAAAAGAAAAGAACGGAAACGTAGAAGCACTACCCAGAGCCGTATCATATGACGTTGAAACTGCAGCAAAAAAGATCAAAACTGCCGGACTGCCGATCACCTTAGCAGAACGTCTTTTCAGAGGAATTTAGTTTACCAATATCTACTTTTAATGTCAAGATTATAATAATGGATATACATACAAGATAGGTTTTTATTGTTCATTAGATTCACGCGAAGAATGTGGTAATTGAGATTAAATGTATTTCAAGAGTGAGATAGTGGTTGGTTATAAAATATGAAAAGTGAGGAGATCTACATTTAGTAATGATGCAATAAATAGAATATTAAACCCGAATTTTCAACCCAAAGAAATTGAGGAAACAGTACGCAAATCCTGGAAAGACATTGATATAAGACGTATTGTTGCAAAGAAGATTACAAACAAATCTCCTTCAGGTTATGTGGAAGGCCCTCCAACTATGAATGGCGAGCCACATATTGGCCACTTGCGTGGGCGTATTATGAAAGATCTATGGTATCGTTTTTCAGTATTAAAAGGTATGAATCTCGTTTTTAGAGCTGGCTGGGATACACAAGGATTACCTGTTGAGCTGCAAGCAGAGAAAGAATTAGGATTAACAGGAAGTAAAGCTGAGAATCTGAAAGTAGTAGGAGAAGAAAAGCTAGTTGAATCTTGCAAACAGTTGATAATAAAATTCAATTCAAAATGGCGGGAAGCCGATGATCTTCTAGGTATGTCGATGGATTATGATAATGCATATTGGACGTACCGGGATGAATACATAGAGAGAGAATGGAAGTATCTTGAAAAAGCTTGGAAAAAAGAGCTTCTTGGAGAAGGCTTTAGAGTTGTACCATATTGTCCAAGCTGCCAATGCTCTCTAAGCCATGCCGAGGTTAGCCAAGGATATGAAAAAGTTTCAGATCCATCGTTATATTATAAGGTTAAAATTGTAGGAGATGATAGGCATCTAGTTCTCTGGACAACTATGCCATTTACAGTTGTGACAGATGAGATGGTTGGTGTCAAGCCAGATGAAGAATATGTTGTTGTCAATGTAGGTTCTGAAAGATGGATTGTAGCAACCATTCGGTTAGAAGATATCATGGATGAGTTGGGAATTAAAGGATATAAGGTGGAAGACAGGATTAAAGGTTCAGGACTTGATGGATTAAAGTATGAATACCCTCTAGCGAGGCAAATACCTGCGCAGGTAGAAATTGATAAAGATAAAAGAGTGCACAGCGTTGTAACAGAGGATTTTGTAGACGTAACCACAGGTTCAGGGATAGTTCATTTATCTCCGGCTAATGGAGAAGAGGATTTTGAGGTTGCAAAACGTAGAGGGATTCCAATATTTAATCCAATAAATGATCAAGCCAGATTCACTTCAGAAGCAGGTATCTTTGAAAACTTATTTGTTAGAGATGCAGATGAAAAAGTTGTAGAAATTCTAGAGAAAGAGGGGAATTTAGTAAAGATAGGAAAGATAACACATGAATATCCAACATGCTGGCGATCACACCATAAACTTATCTGGATGGCAAGACGCGAATATTTTTATTGGGTTGAAAAATTAGGGGATCAAGCATTAAATGCGGCTAAGAAAGTAGAATACTTCTTTATTCCCCCAATGAATCGTTTTGTAGAGATGATAAAGGAGAGGGTTCCATGGTGTGTATCACGAGATCGTGTGTGGGGAACACCTTTACCAATATGGAAATGCTCGGAATGTAAAGAAAAGATAGGGCTCTTCAGCAGAAATGAGATAATTGAAAATGCATCAGATATTCCAGATGGTCCAAATTTTGAGCTGCACAGACCATGGATTGATCGTGTTAAAATTAAGTGCCCGAAATGTGGTAGTGCTGCAAGTAGAGAACCATATGTTCTGGATACTTGGCATAACAGCGGTGCATCTCCATACGCATCATTTACAGATAAGGAGTATGAAGAATTAGTTCCGGTTGAGTTTCTAACTGAAGGTATCGATCAGACCAGGGGTTGGGCATACACTCTCTTGATTGAACACGTAATTTTCACAGGAAAGTCTGAACCTCCATACAAAGCGTTTCTCTTTCAAGGTCACATTTTAGATGAAAAAGGGAATAAGATGAGTAAGAGTCAGGGAAACATGGTTGAAGGAATTGAAACCTTAAATTCTAATCCTGTAGATATTATGCGATTCTATATAGTATGGAAAGCTAGCCCTATTGATAACTTAAACTTTAGTTTTAATGAGATGAACACTAGACCATACCAAGTATTGAGTACGCTATATCATCTACATCTGTATCTCCTGCAAAATAGTTCATGCGATAGATTTGAGATAAACCAACATTCATTGCAGTGGGCCTCAGATCAATCACTCCTAAGATCTCAAGAAAAATGGCTCCTCTCGAAGCTTCAGCAAATAAAAAAATCGTGTACTGAAGGCAACGAAACCTGCAGATTTCAGTCTTCTGCAAGAGCAATAGAGAAGTTTCTCATAGAAGATCTGAGCCAAACCTATGTCCCTATGACTAGAAAAGAGATATGGGACGATAGCCCTGAAACATTAAATCGGAGACTAGCAATATATGCAACTTTAGCTCATGTCCTCAAGGTTCTAGATATCTTATTGCATCCCATTTCACCCTACGTTACAGAACATCTATACCAACAATCTTTCCAAAAAAAGAAAAGTATACTTATGGAAAATTGGCCAATTATAGAAAAGAAATTCCTTCTTCCAGAACTTGAAGAAGAAGTCCAACAGGTCTTAAGACTAATATCATTGATTAATTCAGCTCGAATGAAGGCGAAATTGAAGAGGCGTTGGCCTCTCAAATTGGTGATGGTTATTCTGGAGGATACAATAAAGATGGAAAGGCATATTGATTTAATTAAGGATCAAGGAAATATCAGGGATGTTTTATTTACATCTGAGTTAAAAGGGAATACAATAGGCGTGAAAATAAATCCACGGTATGATATTCTCGGAGGTAAACTAAAAGCTAGAATGAGGTCTTTTGTTAAATATATTGAAACAGTAGATTCTCTTAAGATCTATTTAGAGTTGAAGGATAAAGGTTGGATATCCGTTAAGTTTGACGGTCTTGAAACCAAGATCTTGAAGGATGAATTGATTGTAGAGTATGTGGCAATTGATGATAAATACGTAGTTGTTGAGAAAGAAGGTATGATTGTTGCGCTTCAGAAAGACCGTGATGCAGATCTTATTTCTGATGGAAATGTTAGAGATCTAGCGAGAAGATTACAGGCATTAAGAAAGGAAAGAGGATACAATCCTACTGAGATTTTAGATGCAGCTTATATTTCTGGCCTTGATTCAATATGGCTTGATAGTATCAGTTCGAAGATTGATGTACTAACCTACCTAGTTCGGGTGAAAGAAACTAAGATCATGGATCAACCTATTGGAAGTGTTCAGTGGATTGATGCTGAAATAGATGGAAAACCAATAAAAATATCGGTTGAGTAAATATTTGTGCTCTAGCTAGCTGACTCCAACAATCTTTGACACTATTTGTACAAACCTTTCTGCACGTTTAGGAAGGAATCTTCTAATAAATTCAATGTCGTCAGGTTGTAATGTTTTCAAGATACGGAGAATTACAAGATAAATGATCACACCTGCAGGTATTAGAAATGCCAAAGAGATGAGTTGACTTCTGTACCCACTAATAAAATCCAAGGTTAAGAAGAGAATAATGCCCATTACAGATGCTGCAAAAACGGAGTCTCGATAAGCTTTACTGTCGATAACAAAAAGCCCTCGTTTATGCGTAACATACGCCAAGAATATTGCTATTGAAATAATCATTATGGATCTGCTTAATGCAACACCCACAAAGTCGAGCAAGGGGGTAAGAATTGTTAATCCAATACCTAAAATGATGAGTCCCACCAAATTTACAAGCATAATGCTTTTTGTTCGACCTGTAGCTAAGAGTTCTCCATTATAAACTGCTGAAATCGCAGTTAAGCCTATTGCAATAGACATAATTGTTGCGGGAAACGCTCCAGGTAGATATTGTTGCCCGAAGAGTTGCACAAGACCAGAGGCTAAAGCAGCTACTCCGAATGACATTGGAGTAGCAATTAAGGCGACATAGCGAGTATATGATTTCGCTAATTTCCTAAACTTATCAATTTTTTTGGTTGCTTCAAGAGTGGATAGACTTGGTACCAAGGCAGTGGTTATGGCATTTGGTGCGAAAGCACCTATTGTAGCAGCAGTAACAGCAACGTTGTATACGCCTAAATCACTTAACTCGAGTTGCAGGAAGGCAAATATTTTATCGAGCTGGGTAACACCGAAAATTATTGATGATGTTACTAGCAAAGGAAGTGAATAGTTCATTATGAATTTGGTTGGTACTGGTTCATGGTGAACCCAAAGCGGTTTAAGGCATGAGGTGCTTGTCAACATGAGAAAAACAATATCGCCAATTACAAATGCTGTAATGATACCTAGAAGACCTTGGCCTGCAAGTACTAGGCTTGCTCCTAAAATGAATTTTACTGCAAAGGAAATTATTAAGAATAGACTTGCTTTTGGTATGCGTTTAAGACCAACCAATCCACCATAGAAGACTTGTCCTATTGAAAATATCCAAGTATCTAAAGCAAGAAGTTGGACCCATAACACTTCCGCTTCACCTCTAAATAAAATCTGGGAGACTGGTTCCGCCAGTATGTAAAGAAGAATAGAAAGAAGAGTGACTATTAATATAGCAATGAGCAGAATAATGAAGAAGCTTCGGGTAGCTTTCCCCTTTTCTTTTCTTCCTAGAAATTCTGGGATCAGCTTCGTTACCGCTTGAGGAATCATGATATTCGTTGGGATTATTTGTGGGAGTGAGAAATTAGAAATGGTAGAGAAACCGAAAATAATAAGCTGCATACCAGCGTAGATACCTATTTCAGCTGTTGAAAGAAGGTTAGCTATTATTATGAAGTAAAGTGTATTCATACCAAGAATAACAATATTAGAGAAGTAGATCGATGTAGCACCCTTAGCTACAGTAGTATCAGCACTTTCCAATTCAAAATTCACCAGATCATAGATAGAGACGCGAATAAATGACTCTCTATACAATTATTTAGATGAATACATGACATTTTAATCAAAAATTTCCTTGTACTGCCACTAACTTCGGAATGTGTGAAAGGGAGTATAAATCTTTATTTTTTATTAAAAATATGATGTTTATGGTCTCACTAGTGAGCCCAGACACACACATCTTTTGATTATATATTTGGAGTTTTAGTGTTCCTTTTAGATATTGGGATGTATATTGACATTTCATCCTCTTGCGAATGTATAACCTATTGTCTTTTCTAAGGTCCGCTTCAGATCTTCATCGTTACCTAGGTATATTATTATCATTTTGCCATTATGGTAGAAGTGTGGTGTATCTAGCCATTCGACTTGGATGTTTCCCACTGAGGTGGCATTTGGTGAAACTAGGGCTGCTTCCATCATCGTTGTTGGAAGATCATCATATTCAAACACCTGTAATACGTCGTCATTCACTTGTATTATTTGTCCTTTAACGGAGAAGAAGGGTTGGTCTACATCACCTGCTTTTTCAACTGCCAGTCCTTCTTCTTGAAGCTTTTCTATTAAGCTATCCAAGTTCAGGCAGGCTTCTTCAACATCTTGAAACCAGATGTGTATTGCCCAGAATTCGAACTCCAATCCTGGGCGTCCTTCTGGGAGGTGTGCCCAGAAGGTTGTGTCTTGCTTCTCGGTTGTCTTAATCCCCATCATAATCAAATCTTTTTCTTCATCATAGTTATAGATAATAAAAGTGTCTGGCGTTATCCAAATTGTTTCGCGGAACGCTGGAATGCATGGTAAGCCATGAGAGCGAAACTTTCCAGTTTCTGCCTGTAGATCTTGATACTTCTGTGATGCCTCTACATCTGGATAGGTTAGATATGATATTCCGTATCCTAAAGCCGCTCCAATAAAGAACATTACAATCCCGGTAGAAAAAACACTTTTTGAAACCATAAAAAATAGTATAAAAGCGTAACATAAATCTGTTGTTTAGAAATTAATTATCTATAACATAGCGCTCGTCAAGAAAATGCTAATCTAGGGGGATATATCAGAAGATATCATTTATTAAACCGGGATATAAGCATATTTTGGTATATTTGACTGCTTATTCTTTTCCTTTCAGTCCAAATACTTTTCTATAAGATCTTCTTTTGACATCTGTGATATCCAATTTATCTTCCCAAGTGATCTTTTCATATTCCCACGCCAAACAAGGGCAATATCCTCGGCAACATCATTAGGCTGCCTCTCAGTCGTATCAAACTCAGCAATTATAGCTGGTCCAAAACTATTTAACGCCTCTGTGAAGCATATATCAAGTATCTCCGATGAAATGTTGTCCTTAATTTTCTTTTCTGAATAACCACGTTTAGAATATCTTGCATTTAGCTCCTTTGGGGAACATCTCAAGACTGCTACAAACTCAATTTCACCTTCTGAAAGAATGAATGGAAGGAGATGCCCAACCAACACTACTTTTCCTCCCTTAATTTTTCGCAAAACTTGTTTTCTTAATAAATCAGGATCCACCTCCAAATCTTCTCCGTCATCAGAAAGAACACCGCCTGATTCTAATGCAATCTTGTTCAAATCCAGAAATTTATATTTTAGATTATCAGCCACTATTTTGCCTATGGATTTCTTTCCGGTTGCAGGTGATCCAGTTATTCCAATAATATTTAGT
>Ga0066868_10000692_pt1 | contig 12529 bp, 16 predicted proteins | sample ETN01SmetaG_FD_65607 | JGI IMG/M metagenome (GOLD analysis project Ga0066868, IMG submission 65607) | Marine microbial and viral communities from oxygen minimum zone, Eastern Pacific Ocean - ETNP2014F12-01SV259 | ecosystem: Environmental > Aquatic > Marine > Oceanic ...
TGTCACCTTATCGCTGGAATCTGGGGACTGATAAGTGTCGGTATCTTTGCTGATGGAACTTATGGACTGTATACGACTGAAGGTCCCTTTGTTACTGGTCTTCTCTACGGAGGGGGTACTGGACAATTGGTGGCGCAGGTGATTGGTGTTATTGCAAACTTCGCGTGGGTTTTTGGTACAACATATGTTATCTTCTGGACATTGAAGAAAACGATAGGGTTGAGAGTCTCAAAAGAGGAGGAAGAAGAAGGATTAGACAAAACTGAACATGGAGCAATATGCTACCCAGATTTTACCGCACCACTAGAAGAAAGCAAAAAACTTGAAAATTATGAACCAAAAAAACAGGAGATGAAGTGAACAAATGAAGAAGGTTGAAGCAACGGTTTCTCCAAACAGTCTTAATTCAGTTTTGAATGCATTAACCAAAGCAGGTTTCTCCAATCTTACATATTTCGAGGGTAAAGGTAGAAGTCATCAAAAAGGTGAAAAGAAGATGTGGCGTGGACAGGAATATAGAGAAATCTATGAACGTATCATACAAATGAAGGTAATTGTAGAGAATAATGATATAAGTAGGGTTATCAATATTATTAAGAACGCATCTAAAGATGATGAAAACATGATCTATATAACGGAAGTTGATGAGATTACAATGAATAAAATAATGGAAGAAAGAGTTGAAGTTCTCGTGAGGAGAACTGAAGAAGTGGTTTGAATGAAGAAAATTGAAGCCATTATCCGAGGAGAAAAGCTGAATGAGGTCAGGAAAGCTCTTCTCGAAGCAGATATTCCTGGTATAACTGTGTACGAAGTTCGAGGAAAAGGGAATCAGAAAGGTTTGGAGCTTCAGTTTAGAGGAAGACCATACAATGTTGATCTTCTGCCCAAGACAAAAATTGAATTGATGGTTAGTGACAATCATACCGAAAAAGTTGTAGAATTAATTAAAAAGACTGCTTATACAGGGAATGTTGGAGACGGTAAGATAATGATTCTTCCAATGGATGATCTAATCAAAATAAGAACAGGCGAAAGTGGCGATTACGCTATCTAGGAAGAATAGATAACACATTAGAAAAGAAAAGCACTTCCTTTGTACATTGCAACTTTATTCCATCGGCCTAATTGAATTAGGTTCTATGGTTATGGTGGTAGTTTCATTTTTGTGCATTTCGAAGTAGTACTTACGTCCAGTTAGAAGACTTGCAACATGAAGGTTAGTACGTATGTGCGGAGTTAATGTTGATACTTTGAACTTTGATTCTCCAGCTGCAAGAAACAGAGGTGTGACAAGTATATCTCCCATATATCTGTCAATCGGAGCTTCTGAGAAATACTCCTTCAAGAAGAGATGAGCAACCTGTTTCCCCACCTTCCCAGCAGGTTTCCCTTGCTCACCTACATTATCTGCACCCAAGAAAGACCCTTTAGAAACAGAGAAGAGAGTAATAGACGAACCGGGTGAAATGGCATCCGTTACATCTATCATAATATCGCCCCAACTCACATTTTGTGAATATAATCTGTCTAGGGCTGTTCTCATCTGTCTCTCAGCGACATCTTTAGGAAGATTTGAGCAGATGCTTATTCCAGATATTGGAGAAGTACTTCTAGAAACTATTTGTTGAGGTTTAAGTTTCTTTAAAGGTTTGATGTATGCTTTCACTATTCCTCCTCCTCGAGGGAAATATCCTCTTTTAATCACATCTATTGTACAATTTATACCCAAGAGCTTGAAAGCAGGTAATACTACATACCTAAAGTAGTCAATGGTTGGGCTCCACTTAACATCTGTACCTCCTTTGAGTTCAAGTTCGCAGCCCACTCCATTTAGACTAGCAGCTGGTACAGCAGCAATCAAGATAAGTGAGATACTACCCGCGGTTCCTACATCAAATTTAAGTGATGGTTGTGGTTTCTCTCCTGGATTAAAAGTCACCCAACTTGCTCCTAACTGAAGGTTCTGAACCTCAGCACCACACATATCTGCAAGAAGCTTTACTGCAGTGATATGTTGAGGTTTTAATCCTGGAATATTTCGTTTGGCTCTTATGTTCTTAACCTTAATAGGCTTATTCAGGATTAATGAGAGAGTAATTGACGTACGAAGAATCTGTCCTCCCCCCTCTCCGTACGATCCATCTATTTCAAAGAATTGAGGCTCGTTCAACTAAATCATTCCTGAAAAACTTTGTTTTCCAAATGACAAATTAAATGATTGTGCTAGTCGTTAATCGTAACATCTGTCTGTGCTAAATCTTTGATTCTTTGAACTCCATCTTGAAGCTTTATGAATTCAGCTACACTTTTTGGGACCAGTTCTTTCCAATTACCTCCAGACAACATTCTTTTCCTGATTTCTGTGGCCCAATATCTATCACGCTTAAAAAGAGGAACATATTCAACTCTGTATCCAGCTTCTTTTGCGAGACGGCAAGTTAGGGGTTCATTGGAATAAACAACTTCGAACCGTGGAACATATGATTGGAGGTTAGAAAACCATGTAGAATGCAAAGTGACATCAGGAACGGGTACTATAATATGTCTGGCAGGATCTATTTGAGATTCTTTCAATGCAAGTCGCATCATATACATTCTCTCACCTACAGTGAATGGATTAATTGAGTCATGACTATATTGTGCACTTCCCACAACCAAAATAAGTTCTTCTACATGCTCTAAAACATATTTAATAGCATTAAGGTGACCATGATGAAAAGGTTGGAACCTCCCAACAAATAATCCTCTATTCAACAATTCTTCATCTTCCTAAGAACCTCAGTTTATAACACGGCTTGAAATGTTTTACGGAATAGGCAGGTATTATTGTTAAACTCTCAACTAGTAGCAAAGTTTACAATACTCTCCCTTGGGAGTCTATAAGATAATGAACCCAAAAAAACTGCTTATGCTTCCAGGTCCTACAAATGTACCTGAGCGAATTATGAACGCAATGCTGACTCCTTTAATGGGTCATAGAACTCCCGATTTTGCTTATCTCATGAAAAACATAGTTGAAAAGTCAAAACAGGTTTACCAGACATCTGGTGACGTGATCGTTTTCTCATCATCAGGTACTGGTGCCGTAGAGGCCGCAATCACCAACATTGTGAGAAAAGGCGACAAAACGATCGTAACTGTTTTTGGTGAGTTTGGTGAAAGGGCGGCGCTCCTTGTTGAGGCCTCTGGTGGAGTGGCGATTAAGGTTGAAGCCCCGTTTGGAGATGTTCCTAGGATAGATCAATTGGAAGAGGCGTTTGAAAAAAATAAGGATGTAAAGGCACTTGTTATTATTACAAATGAAACGTCAACCGGAACCATGTTTAAATGGTTAAAGGAAGCAGGTGATCTTGCAGCAAAGTATGGAAGCTTTCTGATATTAGATTCGGTTTCTAATCTTACAGCAGATGATATTCCAGTGGATAGGATAGGTGCCGACATTGTTGCTACAGGGAGTCAGAAAAGTCTTGCAGCACCTCCTGGTCTTGCGATGGTGTCAGTCAGCAAAAAGGCGAAGAAGTATATTATTGATAATCCACCTTCGCGACTTTACTTTAACATCGCTAGGCATCTAAAATATGCTGAAATAGGCCAGACACCGTTTACACCGGCACTTTCACTATACTATGCATTGGATGAAGCGCTGAATATGGCTTTAGAGGAGGGATTGAACCAAAGGATACAAAGACATAAGTTATGTGCCGATGCATTCTATTCCTCATTTACAGCTATGGGGCTTAAACTCTTCGCGGTTGAGGAGGTAAGATCTAATACAATCATATCTGTTAACTATCCTGAAGGAGTAGATGACAAACAGTTCAGAGGTATGTTAGATAAAGACTACAGGGTAGTTATTGCAGGAGGGTTTGGACCTTACAAAGGTAAATTATTCAGGATAGGTTCATTGGGTGAAGTGCATCGGTACCACGTAGTTACAACCGTTTCGGCTGTAAATGATACCCTTAGTTCCTTGGTGGGTAAAACTAGAAGTGAGGACCCTGTTGAAATTGCAAGAACAAAGTTACGAGACCTATAGGCAGAGCAATTAGTTTCCTGGAAAAACGGGAATAAAGGAAGTGGCGCAAGGTTTTTACGGGCTTCGAATTCAGTGTTGATGAATTGGAGAAATTATAGTTGGATAAAGGTACGCTGATACTTATTGATTTATCTGGAAGGGTTAAAGATACTGGCGAGATTATAGAAACCACCGTAGCGGCAGATGCAAAGAAGTTCGGGGTTTTTGATGAATCTAAGAAATATGAGCCAAGATTAGTATCAGTAGGCGAAGAATGGGTTCTGAAAGGCCTAGATGAAGCAATAATTTCTGCAAAGATCAACAAGAGAGTAGTTCTTGACATACACCCAGAAAAAGCCTTTGGTGAGAGAGACCCCAATAAGGTTAGACGAATACCTTTGAGGAAGCTTGGTGAGAAGGCTGCAGAGCTCAGAGTGGGTGATGAAGTTGAGATAGATAATAGGATAGGTCTTATTAGATTCATAGGGTCAGGAAGGGCTCAGATAGATTTCAACCATAAATATGCAGGTAAAGTATTAACTTATGATTTCAAAATATCTAAAGAGCTAACAACCGCATATGAAAAGTCTATGTCACTACTACGTAGGAGGTTACCAGTAGAAGAAGGGAAAGTTTCTCTTATCATTAAGAATGACGAACTAACCATTAGCATTCCTAAAGAAGCTTATCTTACTGAAGGACTTCAAATAATAAAAAAGGCGGCTTCTACTGATATATTCAAATATGTTGGTAATGTAAATAAAGTAACATATTTAGAAATATATGAATCTCAAAAACCTAAGAAACCTAAGAAACCTAAGAAACCTAAGAAACCTAAGAACACCCCAAAGAGGAAAGTGAATACTAAGAAGGCTCAACCTCTACCAAAGACCGAGAAGCGTAAACAGGGCAATCGCAAGTCTTCTTAATCAATCTCTTTATAACGTAATATTTACCTACCCTAACATTGCTTGGGAGACAGAGACAATTATCCCGGCATGGGACACCATCAGCTTCTCCAACAAGTATTGTAGTACCTGCAACTGCGGAACTGCTATTTACTGCCAAATTTCTTAGTTGTGGCTTTACTTGAACCACAACCGCTCTTTCTTCTAATAATTTACATTCAATCTTATTCTTCCTAACGTCGGTTACGGAGTAAAACTCTTCTATTTCAAGCCGTCCAAGACAAGCTTTACGCGAAGAACAAGATCTGCAGGTTTCAGCTTCACCGAGAAATTGAAAAGTAAATCCGGGTTTTGCTAAGGATTCATTGAGGATGGTGTATATCAGTTTGGAGTTCATATCACATTTGTTGACCGTGCTAGGTTAAAAGCTGACTGCTCATCTAAATTTATGCGCCCAAGAATGGTGTGACGGTCAGGTCTAATTTTTTTTGCTTGCAGTATTGCTTTTACTATTCTTTTATCCTCAAGCCCAATATCTTTTCCTTTAGTAGGAGCATGAATATCTTCAAGGGCTTTCACTATTTTTTCCCAATTAATCCCTTGAAGCTTGGCCATAAGTATGGTTCCTAACCCTACCTTTTCACCATGCAAACCATCATTCTTTCCTTGAATATCCAAAGCATGTGCAAAAAGATGTTCAGAGCCACTACACGGTCGACTACTACCGGCAATACCAGCGGCTACTCCAGCACTTAAGAGAGCTTCAATAACATCTCGAACACTATCCTTCTTTCCTTCTCCTATATTCTTTGCCTCTTCAATTATTATGTCTGCACTAAGACGTGCGAGACTTGCAGCATATTTTCCAAAGTATGATCCTTTATCAGTTCGCTCTATTTCCCAATCTTTAACAGCTGTAACTTTACCAATCAAATCTCCACACCCGCTTGCCAGAAGCCTAATAGGCGCATCACCTATAATGTCAAGGTCAGCAATTATCCCTAGTGGGGGATTGGCTACAATTGAGTATGGACGATCTGACCCCTTTATTGATGCGAAAGGGCTTGATATACCATCATGAGATGCACTTGTAGGGATACTAAGGTAGGGCAGATTCATGTTAAATGCGGCAAGTTTTGCAACATCAACCGTCTTTCCTCCACCAAATCCAATCATGATATCGACATTTTTATCAATAGATTCAACGATTTTTTGAATCGTCTTCATGTCAGCAATATGAATCTCTGACCAATGAACCGTGAATCCATTTGTGGATAGGATTATTTCAATGGGCTTCTTAACTTTTGCAATAATATGGGGACCAGTTACTATATGTACCGCTTGGCACCTAAGATTATCTAGAAAACTACCTAGCTCCTTTACTACACCATTACCCACAAGTATTCTTTTTGGGAGCTCCATCTCATGCCTGTTTCCAGCTAGCCTAACCTCACTTCGTGGCTTTAGCGGAATTGTCAACAGTTTTTAGAGTTTTTTTTACATTGATATAATTCTTTGCATTATTCTAATCCAAGAGTTCTTAGACGAGTATATGTTTAAAACCTGATAATTTCAGCCACTTCTTATTAAAAGGGTGAAGATTATACGTTTTAAAGTTAGCTGGTATATATTTCAAGTGGGTAATTGAGTTGACAATTCATATCCTAGATATCTACCGAAGCTCTAACATTGGTATCTTTTTGAAGAGTAATGAAGAATATCTACTAGTTCCGAATGGATTAGCCAAAACTAAGATAGAGAAACTGTCAGAATATCTTAGCGTCGAACAGATTGAAATTTCAATAGGAGGATCTAGACTACTTGGCCCATTAATTGTTATGAATAATAAGGGGATATTGGTTTCAAGATTAGCAGATGAAAATGAGATTAAGCTCCTGAAAAAATCAACAGGTCTTCCTGTTGAAAGATTACTATCTAGATACACGTCAGCAGGGAATCTCATCTCCGCGAATGATAAAGGAGTGATTGCTTCAACGTTGCTTAAAGACATGGAAAACCAAATTGTGGATGTACTAGATGCTCCTGTTGAATTCATTACAATAGCTTCTTTCAATCAAGTTGGTGCTTTAATGGTTTCTGGGAATGAAGGTTCAGCTATTCACCCTCAAGCATTAGATGAAGAGATAACCAAAGCTTCCAAAATATTAAAAGTTGATGTCGAACCAATAACTATCAACCGAGGATTGCCATATATAGCTTCAGGAATTATCTTAACCAAAGAAAAGGCAATTGTGGGAAGCCTCACAACTGGACCTGAGCTAATAATGCTAAGCAGGATTTTCAAGCTATAATACTAAAAGTAGGATGAGTTTAAATTAGGTGTTAAGGATAGTCTGACTTATGAGTGAAGAAGAAAAACAACTACAGGCCCACTTATATGAATTTAGAATGCTTGAGGGTCGACTGAAAGAAATATCGGCACAAGGTGAAATGCTGATGCGAGCCCTCATTGAAACTAGGGGAGGACTAACAACATTAAAAGGATTGAATCCATCATCATCTAATGAAGTTCTAATACCTATAGGTGGGGGTACATTTGTTAATGCCAAGGTACCTCCATCGGATAAGCTTCTTGTAACAATTGGTGCAGATGTTATAGTTGAGAAGCAAAAGGACGATGCTTTGAAAGATGTTGAAGAGCGTATTAAGGAGATGGAAAACGCTGTATCAGGGATAGAAGCCCATAGAGCAGATCTTAATCAGAAGATGCTTACAAAACGTGAGTCAATAAATGGTTTAATGGCGAAGCAAAAGGGTTAGTAAGCAGTGTTTGAAAAGCTCAGTTCAGCTATAAAAACAATAACCACAACAGTAAACCAAAGAACCCTCAAAGAAGACGACATAACAAAAATATTAACAGAGTTTGAACTAGCGCTCATAGAATGTGATATATCGCCAATTATTGTCGAAAACTTAGTTAAAAAAGTCAAAGAAACGGTAACTGGAACAAAAATAGATCGTTCTATAGACATTGAATTACATCTAATAGAACACCTCAAAAATGTTGTAAAACAGATTCTTAATGAAGCAAAAAGTTTAGACTTCTTTAAAGTTATTAACGAGAAAAAGAATTCAGGAAATCTCTTTTCAATAGTTTTTCTTGGAATAAATGGAACAGGTAAGACGACTACCATATCCAAGATAGGAAAACTTCTAAAAGACAATGGTTTCTCAGTTGTGCTTGCTGCTGCAGATACACATAGGGCAGGTGCGATAGAGCAACTTACAGAACATGCTGAACGCTTATCCTTGAAAGTGATAACTCAAAGTTATGGGGCGGATCCCAGTGCAGTTGCTAGAGATGCAATATTATATGCTAAGTCGCACAAAATAGACGTCGTCTTGATTGACACCGCAGGCCGCATGCAGACAAGTAAGAATCTAATGGATGAAATGACAAAGATTATTCGAGTAATAAAACCTGACCTGAAAATATTTGTTGGGGATGCTCTTATGGGTAGTGATGCTGTTTCACAGGCAAAAGAGTTTTCAGAATATACCGACTTTGATGCAGCAATTCTAACAAAAATAGACGCTGATGCAAAAGGTGGAGCGGCACTTTCAATCATTAGCGTTACAGGGAAACCCATTATTTTTCTTGGAATTGGACAAGAATATGAAAACCTTATACCATTCGATATAAACAATTTTGTATCAGTTATATTCGAGGTGGAATAAGGGAAAAATGTCTCAAATGAAAGGAAGAGATATACTAACCTTAGCAGAATTTTCGAGAGAAGATATTATTAAAATACTTGATTTAGCTGATAGATTTAAGAAAGAAAGGAAGAAATTCATCTATAAAAAAATCTTATCAACCAAGACGCTTGCAATGATTTTTCAAAAGCCTTCTACTCGAACGCGAGTGAGTTTTGATGTTGCTATGAATGACCTTGGAGGAAACAGTATTACACTAAATTCAACTGAAATCCAGTTATCGAGAGGAGAAACGATTGAAGATACAGCAAGAAGCTTTTCTCGTTATGTAGATGTGATAATGGCCAGAATGCAAAACCATAATGAAGTATCTGTTCTTGCGAAATATGCATCTATCCCAGTAATAAACGGTCTTTCCGATATTTATCATCCTACACAAGTCCTTGCTGATCTCCAGACTATCAGAGAAAAGAAAGGAAAACTTGAGGGTCTAAAATTGGCATGGATAGGAGATGGAAATAATGTCTGCAATACATTGCTTATCGGTTGCGGTAGAATGGGAATAGATATGCAAGTTGCGTCACCTCCTAATTACAAACCGGATCGTGGTGCATATGAACTAGCTAAGAAAGCCTCTGAAAAGAGTATGAATAATATAGAAGTAATAGAGGATGCAAAAGAAGCGGTAAAGGATGCAGATATCGTTGTAACAGACACATTCATTTCAATGGGTTCAGATTCTCAACGTACAGAAAGGTTGAAAACATTCCTGCCAGAATATCAAGTGAACTCCGACCTAATGAACAGAGCTAACAAAGATGCAATTTTCATGCATTGTCTTCCATCACATCGAGGAGAAGAAGTTACGGATGAAGTTATTGATGGAACAAAATCTGTTGTATGGGATGAAGCTGAAAACAGACTGCATAGTCAGAAGGCATTATTATCATTATTACTTCTAGATGAATACTCCTGTTAAAATCGATTATTTACTTGAAGTCAGTGAAAAGAATATCCTTAAAATTAGTAATTTTTCTATTAACAATTATAATTCCTTCAGTGGATAGAAGTTTAATCTTTTCATTAATGCCATTACAATAACCACCAATTTCACCATCTGCATAAACAACTCTATGACATGGAATAATAACAGGATTTGGATTAATATTTAGTATTTTGCCGATAGTACGCGTAACATTTGGTTTTCTCATGGCCTTAGCAAGATGACCGTATGTCGAGACTTTACCTTTAGGTATCTGAGAAGTTAAGTAGTATACACGATTCTTTTTTAGAAAGTTTCTAATTAACATAAAAAGCATACACTCTTTCTAGAATTTAATAATCTCTAATCCAGCTTCTTCCACAAGTGATTTTACTCGTTCTCTTCCTTTAATACCCTTCCAATCCAAGATTGCGTACGAAACTTTCTCTATAGACTTAATTATCATTTGATTAAGGATAAACTTATCAAGATTTGGTAAGGCATATTTAGGCATAATTGCACCTAAAGCATAATTAGACTCAGTGATAAGATTAGTGAATTTTTCAGAGTAATGAGTTCCTCCCAACCCAATGGCAATTTTATCCGAAGAATATTCGCTTTCAACTGTATTCATAATTGCTTCACATACAGTTTCTATTGCAGCACTATCTTGCCAATTTTCTTCAGAGGAGCCTATTTCCACGAAGAGTAGAGGTTTAGAGAAGGATGTAGGTCCATGATGCATAGCCTCTGTCACTATCGAATATCTACGAACATTATTCTTTAGCTGTTTTAACTGTTTAAGATATTCTCGATGAATGCTAGGATACGTGTAGGCTAATTCTGTTGGAACACCACCGAATGAAGCGACCTTTGAGAAATTACCGGGGAAATGGGCTGTTAAACTTGGGATCCCACTTTCTGATTTATGGCAAGACAGGAAGATGTAGGCAACAGGATCAAGACTTGGTTCATCTAATAACAAAAGTTCTTTTGAGGTTTTTATTAAAGATATTCGGTCTTTTTTATAAATAGGGGTACCTTCGAATCTTTGATTAGTCTCTTTAAAACTATATGTTTCTATTAGATGTTGAGCCATGTTCCTGCTTGCAATATCTTGGTTGGAAGATACCAAAATGATATGATCAGTCATGTTTTAATTACACTGTTTTTTCTTATTAGAAAGGTTTTTCGTGCTAATATAGTAAACTATTTACTTAATGATTTCACGCGATTGAGTTGGTAAATAAAGAATGGGGTTAGGCAGTTTTATTCGATCGGCTAAGAATACCATGAAACTTGCCCACAAATCGGATAGACAAGAATTCATGCTTTACCTTAAATTAGTATTATTAGGTGTAGGTGTTGTCGGAACTATAGGTTATATCATTCAAACAATAAGTTCTTTCTTACAGCTATAGGATGCGAAACTAGTATGAGTGATGCGATTTCAGGGAGAATATTTGCAGTTAAAACTGCAGGTGGACAAGAGAAGACAGTTGCTTCATTTGTATCAACAAGGGCAGAGATGCGTGAAAAGAAGGTGTATTCTGTTCTAGTATTCGACGCAATGAAGGGATACGTCTTTCTGGAAGCACCTGATGCCCAAGTCGTCGGTGAGAGTATAGCTGGATTTAAACATGTTAAGAGCCAGGTACCAGGGATAATCAGATTCCCTGATATAGAGAAATTCCTGGTAACAAAATCAATATTAACTGAACTTGATATTGGAGATAAAGTTGAGGTTGTAGCGGGGCCATTTAAAGGGATACAAGCAAATATAACTCGTATAGAAACGGTTCGTAAAGAAGTTACAGTGATATTGCTAGACGCACCATATCAGCTACCAGTAACGGTTGATGCAGATTACCTCAAGATTATTCAGAAAAGTAGCGTCAAAAATACCGAGTAGATTCTCTGTTAATATCTATTTATTAACTGACCATATGAATGTGTTATTTGAGATATTCAAGTAAACTCGATTCTCAAAAAAAAGTCTTTGCTGCAGTAACATTAACCCATTCTTTATGGGTCTCCATCTTTCAACATTGGGAACTTCAAAAAGTCAAAATCGGCTCGAAGACTTATAACAGGGGCAAAAGGAACCTCCGGCAAAGATATCGGACAAATGATGAGAAGTGGGAGAGAAAAAATCTGTCAATGCTCTTGTGGTAGGTGGAGAAGCTAATGCTGGCCCACCACTTGGACCGGCACTAGGGCCTTTTGGGATGAATGTTATGATGATAGTTAAGGATATCAATGAAAAGACTAAAGATTATTTGGGCATGCGAGTGCCTGTAAAAATCACAGTGGATACAGGGACAAAAGAATTCGATGTGGAAGTTGGAGTACCTACAACATCTGCTTTAATAGTTAAGGAGACCGGAGTTGAGAAAGGATCTGGAGAACCCAAAACTAAATTGGTTGGCAATCTTGGTTTTCAACAGTTACTAAAGATTGCAAACTCTAAGATGGACCAATCATATGGCAAAACATTGAAAGCAGTAGTAAGAGAAATTGTAGGTTCCTGCATAAGCATGGGGATTAAAATAGAAGAGAAAGATCCTCGTGAGTTCCAGAAAGAATTAGGCGAAGGAAAGTTTGATGCTAAAATTACTGAAAATTAAAAAGTAACTTTAATATCGACATCTTCAAAGGGGAGCCAAGGCTGCCTAAATGGGTGAGGAAACGAATCACGGATTAAAAGCGAAACTGGTCCTCAATGATGGGACAGTATTCAAAGGATACGGATTCGGGGTTCCAAACAAAACTGTGGGGGAAGTAGTATTCAATACGGGTATGGTTGGCTACACAGAATCTTTATCAGATCCATCTTATCGTGGACAGATACTATGTTTTACATATCCATTGATAGGTAATTATGGAGTACCAGAATTCAGGTTAAGAGATAAATATAATTTACCAATTGGTTTCGAGTCTGAG
>Ga0066868_10000727_pt1 | contig 12264 bp, 7 predicted proteins | sample ETN01SmetaG_FD_65607 | JGI IMG/M metagenome (GOLD analysis project Ga0066868, IMG submission 65607) | Marine microbial and viral communities from oxygen minimum zone, Eastern Pacific Ocean - ETNP2014F12-01SV259 | ecosystem: Environmental > Aquatic > Marine > Oceanic ...
ATGATTCAAAAAAATATTATATAGATGCATTTGCAATCTATAAGTCAAAAAGAAAATGGAATGAAGATAATGGTGATTGGGATACAGTGGATAGTAAAAAAACTTATGAGAACCAAAAAGTAATTGATTATGTACAAGATTTAATTTTTAATGCAGTTGATGAAAATGGAAAACTTATTAAACCGCCTCCCTCACAAACCCAAAACAAAGATAAAATTTATAAAATAAGAACTGTTGATATTGGTTTAACCGTAAGATCAACGCAAGAGTTTTTTAAAAAAAAAAATGTTAGAAAAAAATTTGGTCTTAATGATGGTACTAGACACATTTCTAAAAATGATAAATATTTAAGAGATACAATTATAGTTACAGCACATGCAAGAAATTTGGGATTATAATGAATAGAAAAAACGAAAAAGGATTTGCTTTAATTTTATCACTTGTGCTTTTACTTGTAATGTCATTGATGGGTGGATCGTTGATTGTGATTTCTTCTGGAGATCATCAAAGCAACAATACAAGCGATGAATTTCAACAAACTTTTTATGTGGCTGAGACAGCTTTATTAGAAGGAGAAAAATATATTGAAAATCAATTTAAAGGACCATGGAAAACAAACGCAAAAAGAGATGTTTCAGCAGGATTACCGGACAACAAAGGTACTTGGGAAGGTGAAATGGATATAATAAATTACGACAAATCTAATCCACTAGATGATGATATTTGTTTTAACAGTTTTCCTGATTTGGATCGTAAAAAATTTAAAAAAAATGGAATTGTTGTTGCAGAAAGTTTTAATTTTGGAATATTAGTCAGAACTAGCTTTAATAGCAATACAAGTCCGGAAGAAAAAGATGAAGCTGATGATTTAAAAAAATATTATTATGAATATTTTATCGAAAGAATTGGGGATGCATCATATAAAGGTTATGGGTCTAGTGTTAAAAAAAAACAACAAGATGGCGGCAAAGATGGCATGGCCTATAGAGTATATGGTTGTGGAATAAATTCTGCAGCAGATCGTATGGTTATTGCACTAGAAAGTACTGTAGTTTTGCCAAAAAAATAAACCATTATGGATTTAAAGTATCTTTAATTTTGATAAATTAAGAAGTAAATTATAAAAAAAAATATGAAAATAATTTTTAAAATACTATTTTTATTTTTAATTTTAAATTCATCTGCTTATTCAGCGTGTAATTTTAAGGCTCAATTTGGAGAGAACAAAGCTGGTTTTGAGGAAAAAATTGGAGGAAGATCTTTTCCTTTACAATATCCAGGTCTAGAAGTGTTTCCTATACTTGCAAATGATATCTGCCCAAATGAGAAGTTGGATGATATTGGCATTGAGTTTAAATTTTTAAATGATGCTCTTGTAGCAATTAATCTTGTAGCTTTAAATGATGAAAAAAATCATGTCTCAGAAAAATTAACATTAATGAAGTATGCTAAAAAAGTTTATGGAAAATTTGATACAACTCAAAATCCAAAATCTTATTCTGGTTTTGAAGTTTTTGAAAAATCAAATGAATTTGCTGTTTACCAAAGATTACCGAATGAAGGTGGAGAGATAGATGAACAGCTTTATATTTCTACTCCAGCCCTTGATACAAAGTTAATGGAATTCTACTCAAAGATGGAAACGGAGCTGTTAGAAAGTAGTAATGAAAATTAAAAAATTAATTTTAGCTATCTTTTTATTTACTTTTGCCTTAAGTGAAAACTTATTTGCAAAAGCCTTACCTCCTGGAACTGGAATAGGAGATGTTCCTGCAAACGTGTTAATCTTGTTGGATAAATCAGGGAGTATGGGTTGGAGAATGAGCGGTGGTACTACAGGAATGAAGTACCCTTACGATGCTGCAGCAGACAGTAATGGGGATATTTTAGTTTCACAATTTGACAGAGATGGAGTTAAAAAATTTGTTTATGACACAGCAACTCTTGACAGTGGTTTCGGTAATAACGGTATATCTGGAAAAGGTAATTCTACCTATGAAGGTAATAACCGATGTAGAACGTCCTATTCTTATAGCGGAGAAGTTTATAACGATGTTTATTACACCACAGCTTATTATGAAAGAGCTGTTGTAGCTATTAATGCAAGCACTGGAAAATGTGTAAGAAAATATAATCTAGGTTTTTATCCATATAGTATGACAATTGATCAAAGCACAGGCTATTTGTATGTAGGAGGAGGCATTAACGGATTTAAAACAATTAATTTAGCAAATAACTCGATGAGTAATTGCAGTTTACATCGAATTTTTAAAGAAGGTTTTTCATCAACTGTTAGTGGAGGTTATTATTATTTTTATACAAGAAGTCACATATGGAGATCTACATTATATACTAGCGGATCTAGATGTCCGATGAATTCCTGGAGTTACTTTAGATATAATGCAGGTAACTATGTTGGTTTAGAAGCTAATCCTAATAGCGCTACTGAATTATGGACATTGTCTTGGAATAACAGCAGGATGGAAAAGATTACTGTGAACTCTGCTGGAAATGGATATACACGAAATTCTCAATGGGGTTCAAGATCAATGAGCAGCACTACAGCATCTTCAACTTATTTTTATTACCCTTGGGGTTTGGGTTGGGACTCAACAAACAACAGAGTAATAGCAGCTGACTTAAACAAAGGAGCTGTACAGATTTTTGATACCAATGGTACGTGGATTAAAAATTTTGGTGGTACACCAACAACCCGAATGCAAGCAGCTGCTAAAGCGATCAAGTCCTTAGTAACTGATGCATCCTTAACATCAGGGGTTAATTTTGGATTTGCTTATTGGTCTAGTAGCGGTTCATCAGGTTTTACTAGATGGAATGGTAATCACAAAACAGGAACAGGAAATGCAAGTCCTTGCAACTACTGGAATTGTTTAAAAGTTCCAATCTTTAAAGGGGGAGCCGCAAAAATTTCTGGAATGATAAACACGATAAACCCAGGTGGCGGAACTAATGCCGATGCTTTTATGAGAATTGCTCAACAATATTACTTAAATAATACATATACTCCAATTGATAAAAATTCACCTTGTCAAAATAGTTATATTTTGGTTATTGGTGATGGAGATTGGAGCAATCATAATGCAGCCGAAAATAAAGTCAGAAGTTTATATAACAATCATAAAATAAAAACTTTTGCTGTAGCATTTGGAACGGGAATTAGTTCTTCCGGTTTAAGAAACTTTAATAATATAGCAAGAGCAGGTGGAACAACAAAAGCAATAGAAGCAAAAACTGCTGAAAAACTAAAAACAGAGTTAAAAGCAGCAATATCACAAATTATTGCATCAAAATTATCATTTACAGCACCTGCGATAACAGCAACACTTACATCTGGAGGTTCGTTGTATCAAGCTCAATTTGATTATCAGCAAAATAAGGAATGGTCAGGAACAATTAGTAGAACTAAAATAAATCCAGACGGTAGTTTAGATAAATCAGATATTGGTAATTGGACTGCTAAAGACGAAGTACCAAGTCCTTCTAATAGAAAAATATGGAGTGTAATACCAGGAACAGATTATAAAACAGACTATAACAACTTTAAAACTTCAAATGCTACTGAAATTGGAAATGTATTTAATTTATACGGAAATGACATTTTAGACTACCATAGAGATAGCAATAATGCTGATGGATCTACAAACAATAGAAGATGTGCTACGTCAACGGGAGTAATTGATGGAACATCGGATGATTTAGAAGGATTAATTAATTTTGTAAGAGGAACAGATTATTTTGATTATGATCATGATTGCCAATTAGAAGAGGAAAGAGATAATCCGATGGGAGATGTTTATCACTCTCAACTTGTTGTAGTTGGCGCGCCATCGGCAGACAGCGATTATACTGGAAACAATCAAGAAGCGTACTGGAGATCAATTAAAAATTATGGCGACTTTGTTACAACTAATAAAAGCAGAAAAGAAGTGCTTTATGCTGGATCTAATAGCGGAATACTTCATGCAATTGATGCTAAAACAGGTGTCGAAATATGGGGATTTGTTCCGCCATTAATTGCTCCAAATTTACCATTAGTAATGAATACAAATTTAAATACATCAAGCAAAGGAGGATCAAATGCAATCTTTGGTGTAGATGGATCAATTGTTGTTCATGATATGTATTTTAAAACTCCTGGATCGACAAGTGAAGGATGGCACACAATTTTATTTGCGCCTTACGGCAGAGGTGGAGCTGGTTTTAGTGTCTTAGAAGTAACAGACCCTGATAAACCGCTTCACTTATACTCAATTTACAATGATGTTATTAATAACCGAGTTTACAGAGTAGATCACTATCAAAATATTTACGCTTATGACTACATTTCAGGTTCATATTCGATGGCTTCACTTCAAGAAGCAATTATAGCAACAGATAATTATAATGACGACAATAGCGTCTCTGATACTTGCAACGATTCAGGAAACACTTCATGCTACAAAAGTAAAGTTTGGACATTACCTGTTCAAGGATTAAGCAAAAACGATTTAAAAGTAATATATAATGGAAGCAACTATGATAGATTTTCAGTAACAACAAATGGAAACGGAGATACTGTTTTAACTTTTGTTCATGAAATGACTTATTCCGCGGATCCTGGAGACAGTGGCACAAGTTCTGAACTTGGAATTACAATCAAACCAGGTTCTAAAGCAACTGGGGTACAAACAAACCCTGAATATGACTATAGTAAATTAGGTGAAACTTGGTCTGACCCTAGAATCTTTAGAATACCTAATAACGGTGCCGGAGATACAAATATTGAAGATGATGTTTATGTCGCTGCAATGGGTGGTGGATATGGAACACAATTCGAAGGCGTTGGTTCAAACTTAACAATTATTGATCTAGAAGATACAACAAACCCTGGAAGATTATACGAAGGAGTTTACAAATATAATAAGAACAAAGGTACACCAACCGAATCTAGAGTATTAGATATAGAAGATTTAGCAGCAGGTGAAATTGTAAATTCAACACCGGGATCTCCGGTACTAATTACTCCAGATACTGCTAGAGGAATTAGTTGGAATGGTGCAATGTTGTATTTAAACGATCTTGAAGGAAAAATTACAAAATTTAATTTAACCAATATGATCCAAGATGGTAACGGCAATAATATTGAAATGTTCGATCACACAACTTTATTTACTGCAGGATCATCAAATGCAAATGGAAGATATATGTATCACTCAATGGATGCAACAATAGGTCAAAAGACTAATTCATTATGGTTGTTTGCAGGTACAGGTGATTATGAAAGAATAAACGATACTACCCATGGAGTTTCAAATTATGCAATAGGTATTAAAGACCCTGACTATCCATTGTATAGAGAGATCGCAATTCCCACTAAAGCTGATGACATTACAAAATGTAAAAATACTTCTAACGACACTACAGGCGCACAATGTCCTGAAAATGCTGACAGAGGATGGTACGCTGTTCTAGATAATTTTGCTAAAGTAACAGCTGAACCAACTGTATATAGATCGACAGCATTATTCCCACTTTATGTACCAACAAGTTCACTTAACAAGTGTAGTTTGGGAGACGCATTGCTTTGCGCTAGAGATGCTGAGTGCGGTACAAATTTATCAAAAGTAGTACTTGGAGAAAATACTGGAAGCCACACATCTAAAAAATGTTTATATGTTGGACAAGGAGTATTGTCTAAAGTTATTGTCTTTGCAGATTCCTATTATATCAACATCGCTGGTCAAACAATAGACGGCGGGGACTTAGTAACTGGCAAGGTTAAGGGAGGATCGGCTTCAACTTACAGAAGTTCTTGGAAAAGTAATTAAGATATTATATTCTAAAGTGATTTTTTATTAAATTTCTAATAAAAGTTGAAATTTTAATAAAATTTTTATATTTCTTATCTTTTTCTAATACAACTTGTGATATTATTGAAATTTCTTGCTTTAAAAAATAACAACTTTACAATTTTCACTCTAATATTTTATAACTTAGAAAAATTATTATACTCTAACACAATAATTTTTTACTCTAACACAAAAAATCTATTTTAGATTGAAAAATATAAAAACATTGATTTTATTATCTTTTTTAACATTTTATAAATTATTTATTCTCTAACACAAAATTCTATGAGCGAAAAAATTTAAATTGTGTTAGAGTTTTTCAAATTTGTGTTAGAGTTTTCAAATAATTTAAAAAAATTATAAAAATTGTTTTTTTTTTATAAAATTAAAAAAACCTTGATTTTATTAGCTAATTTACAATTTTTACCTATTTTGACCTAATATGGACACCCAATCTATAATTTTGTGTTAGACATTTTATTATTTTGTGCTAGAGTTTAACATGTTTTGTGTTAGAGAAAAATATATTTTATAAAATTATGAACGAAGAAGAAAAAGATAAAATTGATATAGAAGATAAAGTAGAAGAAGTTAGCAGTGAAGAAAATCAATCTCAGGGAGAAACTACTTCAACTGATGATCAATCTACTGAATCATCAGATTTGTCTAATGAAAACAATGAAAGCGCAACTGAATCACAATCAATAGTAGAAGAAAAGAAAGAAAACGAAGTAATTCATAAAAAAGATGGAAGGCTACATATATACGTAAGACAAGATAAGTATAAAGGTGAACTAAAATCAAAAAATTGGGTTGGTAGACTTTATGTTGATGGAAAACAAAAAATTTCCTCATCAGGTACTCCTAATCTAGATGATGCAATACCAATATTAGAGAAGTGGTTTGACGGTGTTCATTCAAATAAAGAAAAAGAAGAACAAACTTCTCAAAAAACAACGGAAACAACAAGCGAACAATCGTCTGTGTCACCAGAACAAACAACACCTCAAGTCACAGAAACACCTAAACAAACAGAAGTTGTTACTGCATATGCTGCTCCCGCTTCAGCAGAAGACAACAAAGAATCTTCGGAGATAAAATCTACCTCAAACATATTTGATAAATTTAAAAATATTAAGTTTAAAAAAAAAAGTTCTGCCAAACAAGATTCAACACCAAAAAATTCATCATCAGAGAAAAACAGTATTAGAAAAAAATTTGAAAATTTCTTTAAATCTAAACTAGGAAAATCTTCTGTACAAGGAGAGGAAATAGTTGGTGTTGAATTAACTGGAACAGAAATAAAATTAGCTCAATTATCTAATGATAAAAGCAACAAATGGATTTTAGATAAATTTTATATTCATCCAATTGAAGGATTGCCTGATAATTTCAATGTTTTGGATAATCCAGATAAAATTGCTGAAGAACTTCAGGTAGCATTACAAAAATCAAAAATCACTACAACTAATGCCGCAATAGCAATTCCAGTTACTAGTGCAATTATTAGAGTGGTTACATCACCTTTATTGAACGATGAGGAATTAACTAAAGCAATTGATACAGATTCACTTTGGGAAAATTTAGTACAGTTAACAGATAATTTAGATGACTATTCTGTTTTTCATCAAGTGATAAATAGAAATAAAACTGCAAACACAATGGATATTTTATTTGTTGCATCAAAATTATCAGACATAAACAGTTATACGTCCATAATTAAAAAAGGTGGATTAAATGCAGTAATAATTGACGTTAAATGTTTTGCAGTTAAAGCAGCGGTGGACCAAATGAATCAAATTGCTGGTTCCATTGATGAAAGTAATTTGACTGCAGTGTTAGAATTTGGATTAGATGAAAATTATATAATGATACTATACGAAAACAATCCAATCATTACAGATATTTTTATTAGAGCTCAGGATAGAAATACATTGTTAAAGTCAGATAACCAAGAAGAAATGAATGCTTTGGTTAGAAGATACACGACACAAGTAAAACAAGCCATTCAAGATTTTGAGTCAAAATATGAAAAAAGAATTCGTTCTTTGAGAGTTGTTTCAAACTTAGTCAATGTTGATACATATCTAGCAAACTTTAGAAAAAATTTAGCTAATACCGGGTTTAATTTATTTGATCCTATTAAAGAAGTTAAAGTTCCAGCTCAGATTGAGGAAAGAGTTAAGATGGAAAATAGGTCATATCTTTCAACAGTAATAGGATTAGCATTTAGAAAACTTGATGTGTTTGGTTACTACAAATTTGTAACTGCAGTAAAAAATATTAACTTACTACCCAACAGACACAGCATGATAGCTCAAAAGAAAGCAAAGATTTTCTCCAACTTTGCTTTTAAGGGAATAGTAGGAGCGGTCGCGGCTATCTACATAATTTTATTTGGCCTATCATTTTGGCAAATTCAGTCTTTGAATAAAAAATTAACAGATTATGATCAAGTAGTTCAAGAACACGAATTAAAAATTATAGAAAAAAATAAATATGCAAAAGAAGTTGCAATTATGGTTAAATCTTTAAAGCTAAGCCAATCAATTAAATCGAATAAAAAATTTAGTTTTAGAATATTAGCTCAAATAGCTTCTTCAGTGCCAAAGAGAGTTAAATTTAATTCAATTGACTATAATGGATCAAATCAAGTTATAATTGTAGGTATAGCGTCTACTGACCAAGATATTTTAAAACTTATAAATAACTTAAATGGTCAAAAATTAATTTTACAAGCTTCACTTGCAAGCATGATGTTGCCTGAAAGTAGTGAAGCGGGAAAACCAAAAATGAAAGGCTTCAAGATAGCCTGTGTTGTGGAGAATATTTAAATGGATCTAAAAAATATAAAGTTGGAAGACATCAAGTCAAAATTAGCAGCAGTCGAAAAAAAAACTTTAATTAAATATGGAATTGGTTTTGGGGCAGTTATTATATTTTTAATTGTTTATTACGCAATCTTAAACCCTATAGTTAACAAGAAGAAAGAGTTGTTTCAGGATAAAATATTAAAACAAGATGAAATTAATCTGATGAATACTGAAATAATAACCTATAAAAAAACTATAAAGAAAAAAAAGCCAGAATTTAAAGAGAGTTCTAAGTTATTTCATTCAAAAGCCGAGGTCGAAGGTTTATATAACAGTTTAAGTAGATACGCTGGAGTAAATGGACTTGTTATATCTAAAATTGAGAAGAAAAAGCCAAAAGCAGTATTAAAAGAAGGTGTTACTGAACAAGATGAAAATTTGATAAATAAAAAAGATATTTATTATTACAAAATTCCAGTAGCATATGAAATAAAAGGAAATTTTTTAGGCTATATTAAGTTCAAAAGAGCCTTAGCAAAATCTAAAAAAATGCTTAATTTTGATAAAGAAGAAATAAGTTTAGTGCAAAACGATTCAACCGGAGCTATAGTAGCAAAAGGTGAATTAACAATAGTAGGGTTACCTGATGAATTTTTTTAAAAATTTTATAATAATTTTATTATTTACTTTGTTTTTTATTATCAGCCAAAGTTTTGCGGCTGATAATAATAAAAATCTAGTTGAGCAGGCAAAAGAAATTTCTGAAGAAATTAAATCTAAACAATCTACAACAGAAGAAAATATTAATTCAGAAGTTGGAATAGACGAAGAAGAAGAAGTGCCATTGAATGATCCTTTTGCTGGTAATGAGGGCACAAGCACATTTACCAATTTTGTTGATTCAGATTCAGAAGAAGCGGAAAATGAAATGAGTTTATATAAATATAAACTAGTAGGTTTAATTTCTGGAAACCATGAAAGTTATATTTCATTAGTTAATGCTTCAGGAGAAGTTATTACACTTTCACTTTTTCAATATTTAGGCGATATCAAATTAGTCGATTTAAGATTGACTGAAGCCATTTTTCAGAAAGAAGATAAAACTTATATGATAATAGATTTTAATAACCAGATAAGGGAGTCAAATGAATATTAAAAATTTTATTAATTTATTTGCCTTGTTATTATTGATTTTATTTTTGAATGGATGTCAAAATATGAAAAAAACAAACGAACCATTCAAGCATAACACGCCATTAATAAAAGATGATATTAGAAAAAAAGGCCAAACTGAAATTGCGAAAACTCTTGAAATGGGTCCGAAACCTGTAGAAGGCGACACAAGAAAATTACAGAAAAGAAAAAAAATATCATCTGAATCTCAGAAAAATTATTTATTAATTCCCGATTCATTCCCATTGTTAAAACAAAGAATTACTCTGAAATTTAAAAATTTAGACTTTAAGGAAACAATGCAATTGATGGGTAGAATAGGAGAAATAAATGTTTTAGTTGGAGATGAAGTAGCAGGAGCGATTAGCGCTGAATTAATAGATGTTCCATGGGATAAAGCATTTCAAGCTTTGTTGGACATGAAAAACTACGCATCTGATATAGATGTTAATAGTAATTTGATTAGAGTTCACTCACCCGAAACATTAACAGCACAAGAATCATATAAATCTGAAAGAGCTTCTGCTGTTAAGAAAAAAGTGGAGCTGGAAGATAGTGTTGAGCCGATATACTCAGAAATATTTAGATTATATTATATTTCTCCTGCACAAGCAAAATCGACTATTGATCAATTATTTACATCTTCTGGCGAAGCATCTTATTCACCTATTCAAGTTACAGAAGAATCAACAACACGATCGATTATTGTAAGAGGTAAAGAAAAAGATTTAGATGTTGTTGATAAAGTAATTAAAGAGATAGATGTAAGAACTAAACAAGTTCTAATAGAAGCTTTTATTGTTGAAGCTAACTCAGATTTTGAAAGAGCTCTTGGAACAAGGTTAGGTGGATTTTATTCTAGACATGGAAGAAGAATAGGTGGTGTTACAGGCGCAAGTTCAGTTGCAACATTAGATACTGATTCAGCTGCTTTAGGTTCTTCTAAAGACACGATTACAAATTTTGCAGCCACAGGTGCATCAAGCGGTATTGGAATTATAAAACAAACAGGTTCTGCGGCACTTAAAGTAGAAATTACAGCTCTTGAAGCTTTAGGTATGGGCAGGACAATTTCAAATCCAAAAGTATTTACTTTGGATAACCAACTTGCAACGGTTACTCAAGGAGAAGAAATACCGTATCAAACCACATCAGAAGGAACAACATCAACTTCATTTAAGGAGGCTGCTTTAAAACTTGAAGTTACTCCAAGTATAATCGGAGATGGAAATGTATTATTAAGTATAAAGGTTAATAATGATACGCCCAATAGAACAACAGCGTCCGATGAGCCACCGATAAATAAGATGGAAATAGTTACCAAATTACTGGTTGCAGATGGTGATATTGTTGTAATTGGTGGAATTAAAAAGAACGTGATAGCTAAAAGCAAAAGTCAAACGCCAGGACTTGGCAATGTTCCTATAATAGGCAATCTCTTTAAAGGGAAAACAAATTCTGATAACTTAGACGAATTATTGGTGTTTATAGCTCCAAGAATTTTATAGAATGATAAAAATTAGCAGAGAATCCGAGGTTAATCTAGTTAACATCTTAATAGATCAAGATGTTATATCAGGAAAAGATTTACCAAATATTAAAAAACTTTCTGATGAAGGCGAAAAAACACAATTAGAAGCTATCTTAGAACTTAAATTAACCGATGAAGAAAAAATTTTAAATCTATTAGTTAAAGATCAATCATTAGAAGTTGTTGATCTTTCAAAAATAGAACCTACTGATGATTTGCAAAAAATTTTACCAGCAAATTACATAAACATGAATTTTATTGCACCTTTTAAAATCGATCCTGATGGAAAAACTCTTTATATTGCAATTTCTGATACTTCAAAGTTAAGTTTAATGAGAAATCTTAAAACAATTACCAAAAAAAACATTGAACTTCGCGCAGCTAAAATTTCTCAAATTTCAGTATTTATCGAAAAATTATTAAAAGGCAACAAAACAACAATTAAGAGTATAAAAGAAAAAAATGTAAAAGAAAAAAAAGAAAGAACAAAAACTTTTGACTCTGATTTTGCAGAAGCCGGCGAAGTTCTAGAAACTAAACCAGAAGAAGATATAGAAGCACTTGAAAATGAATCTGAAGTTATCAAATTTTCAACAGCCGTTGTTGGTGAAGCAATTAAACTCGGAGTTTCAGATGTTCATATTGAGCCATTCAGATTTTCATCCAGAGTTCGTTATAGATTAGATGGTATGCTTCTACCACAGGATAAATTTAGCAAATTTTTGCATGATAATTATGGAGCAGTAGTTACAAGATTTAAGATAATGGGAAAACTTGATATTGCCGAAAGAAGATTGCCCCAAGATGGTGCCATTCCTTTTAAATTTGAGGGAAAAGTTGTTGATCTTCGACTCTCTATTTTGCCGACAGCTACTAATGAAAGAATAGTAATGAGGAT
>Ga0066868_10000743_pt1 | contig 12042 bp, 15 predicted proteins | sample ETN01SmetaG_FD_65607 | JGI IMG/M metagenome (GOLD analysis project Ga0066868, IMG submission 65607) | Marine microbial and viral communities from oxygen minimum zone, Eastern Pacific Ocean - ETNP2014F12-01SV259 | ecosystem: Environmental > Aquatic > Marine > Oceanic ...
TAAGATAAACCACCATATGATTTGTTTTCTGCCTGGTCCTACTTCTTCTGAAATTTTTAATTGCGCCTTGCATGGCATAAAGTAAAGATAAGTAATTTAAAAAGGTTGTGATTAGCAGAGAGTATGAAAGAACAAACACTTCTAAAAATAGCCTTAATCACTTCTTTATTGGGATTATTAATTCTATATCTGATCTCAGGCAACATCGAAATTAAAGAAAAAGACATAGAAAAAATTACCATAGAAAACAAGGATGAATTTGTAAAGTTAAGGGGATTTGTAAATAAAGTTATAGACACTGAAAAAGTAACAATAATGGAAATTATCCAGCCGCAGCAAATGACAGTTGTTCTGTTCAAAGACAAAAACGAAACAATGCCTATACAGCAGGGCAATGAAATAGAAATTTTTGGAAAGGTTGATGAATATGAAGGAAGTTTAGAAATTATTGCTGACAGGTTAAGGGTTGTAAGATAAAATGTTCCTAGAATTTTTAATAGCCGCACTATTAGGCATAATGGCTGGAATCTTTACAGGCTTAATCCCGGGAATGCATATAAATCTTGTATCTATATTATTAGTAAGCTCATCCGCTTATCTGCTAAATTTTGTTTCTTTGCCTTCTTTAGGTGTTTTTATAATTTCAATGGCGATAGCGCATACATTTTTGAATGTCCTACCAGCAATTTTTCTTGGAGCCCCAGATGCAGATACAGCTTTAGGTGTTCTGCCAGGACACAAATTATTGCTTAAAGGAATGGGTTATGAAGCAGTAAAATTGACAGTAATAGGAAGCTTATTCAGCTTAATTTTAGCAGTTTCATTAATCCCATTATTAATTATTATAGTTCCAAAAATTTATCAGAATTTGCAACCCCACATAGGGTGGATTTTATTGGTTGTTGTTATTTATATGATGTTGGTAGAAAAAGGCTTGGATAAAAAATTCTGGGCTTTTACTGTTTTCCTAATGGCAGGCATTTTAGGAATACTTGTTTTAACAATGCCCAATCTTAAGCAGCCTTTGTTTCCAATGCTGTCCGGTTTATTCGGTATAAGCATGTTGATTGTTAGTTTATCAAATAAGGTAGAGATACCAAAACAAAGAATAACAGATACTATAAAAATCCCAAAATTTGAAAATGTAAGGGCTTTGATAGCAGCAACATTCTCTGGCAGTTTTGTAAGCTTTTTTCCAGGATTAGGACCAGCACAGGCAGCAATTTTGGGCTCTCAGATAATGGGGCGGCTTTCAACATACGCTTTCTTGATTTTAATAGGAGGCATTGATACTGTTAATATGGCAGTAAGCCTGGTTTCCTTATACGCAATAGATAAGGCAAGAAATGGAGCAGTTCTAGCAATAAGGGAAATCTTAACAACAATTGACATAAATACATTAATCTTATTCCTAGCAATAATCTTATTAGTGGGAGGAATAGTAACATTCTTAACCTTATATTTGACAAAATTCGTTATAAAACTAATAGGGAGAGTAAATTACTCAATGCTCGCGCTAGCAGTAATTGTGTTAATAACAATTTTAGTATTTTATTTCTCCTCATGGCTGGGATTATTGATATTAATTGTTTCTACAGGTATCGGAATAATCCCAAACATCGTAAACGTCAAAAGAAGCCATAGTATGGGCTGTTTAATGTTACCTGTTATTTTGTTTTTTGTTCTATAAAACCAACCACAACATTTTTATACCCCTCATACACCCCTGAAACCATGCCCAAAAAACTCAAAGAAGCAAAACCAGCTGCAGCTAAGAAACTAAAGACTGTAAAATCAACAGAAAAAACTGCAGCCAAGAAAACTGAAACTATAAAATCTGCTTCAATGAATCCAGGTAAATCTATTCCTAAAAACTATAAATCCACTGCAGATATAAAGATTTCAAAAAACCTTATTGGTCAGATTCTAGGACAAAACAAGGCAGTTGAAATTATAAAAAAAGCAGCTGAACAAAGAAGAAATGTTCTATTAATTGGAGAGCCAGGAACTGGAAAAAGCATGCTAGGATTAGCACTAGCAGAACTTCTGCCAAAAGAAAAATTAGTTGATATAATTTCTTTTCCAAACCCCAATGATGAAAACGCACCTATGATAAGAACACTTCCTGCAGGCCAAGGTAGAAATTTGGTTGCTCGCGCCAGAGTTCAAGGTATGAATATGTTCAAAAACCAGAACATTATCCTTTTCATCCTGGTTTTACTTGCAATGTTTATGCCATGGTGGGTTAGATCTTATTACAAATCAGATATAATGTTTGCAGCCTTTTTCTTAGGGGGAATGATATTCTTGGCTGCTTTTGTTATTTTCATCAATATGGGGAAAAGGATGGAAGGAAAAGCAAGAGCACCAAAACTTATTGTTGATAATTTCAAAAAAAAGCAAGCATCATTCTTTGATGCAACCGGTGCGCATGCAGGCGCTCTGCTAGGAGATGTTTTACACGACCCCTTCCAGTCAGGAGGTCTAGGAACGCCGGCGCATGAACGTGTTGTAGCAGGAATGATTCATAAATCGCATTTAGGGGTTTTATTTATTGATGAAATAGCTACTTTAAACCCTGCAACCCAACAAGAGCTTTTGTCAGCAATGCAGGAAAAGAAATTCTCTATTACTGGCCAATCTGAAAGGTCTGCAGGAGCAATGGTAAGGACAGAGCCAGTTCCATGTGATTTTATTTTAGTTGCTGCAGGAAACTATGAAACAGTAAAGCACATGCATCCGGCGTTAAGATCTAGAATAAGAGGTTATGGCTATGAGGTCTATATGGAAGAGACATTCCTAGATACAGAAGAAAACAGGAATAAAATTGTAGTCTTTACAGCCCAGGAAATTGTTAAAGATGCAAAAATACCCCATTTTAGCAAAGAAGCAGTTGATGAGATCATAGAAGAAGCAAGACGTAGAGCAAATAGAAAAGGCCATCTTACTTTACGTTTAAGAGATTTAGGTGGATTAATACGTGCTGCAGGAGACCTAGCTAAAGAGCAGAAATCAGCTTTAGTCATGGAAAAACATATAAAAGAAGCAAAGAATTTGGCAAGAACATTAGAACAGCAAATTGCCGACAAATACATTGAGCAGAAAAAGGAATATGAGGTTATTGTAACAACAGGAAAAAGAATAGGCCGTGTAAACGGTTTGGCAATTATTGGCGCCACTCCACCCTACTCTGGAATTATTCTTCCAATAGAATCAGAAGTAACCCCTGGTGGACAGGAAAGTGAAATAATAGCTACTGGCAAATTAGGTGATATAGCTAAGGAAGCAATAAAAAATGTTTCTGCAATAATAAAAAAATACTTTGGTGAGGATATAAAAGAAACCTATGATATATATGTCCAGTTTTTGCAGACTTATGAAGGTGTCGAAGGTGACAGCGCATCAATTGCAGTTGCAACCAGCGTAATTTCGGCATTCAAAAAAATTCCTGTTAAGCAGGATACTGCAATGACCGGCTCATTATCTGTTAGGGGAGAAGTCTTGCCGATTGGCGGAGTTACATCAAAAGTTGAGGCAGCAATAGAAACAGGAGTAAAAACTGTTATAGTGCCAAGATCAAACTTCAAAGACATCATTATACCAAAAGACAAATTGAATAAAATCAAGATAATACCTGTAGACACAATAGAAGAAGTTCTGAAAGAAGCACTGGACTGGAAAGGAAAGCAGAATATATTGGAAAAAATATTGAGGAAGAAATAAAAAAATATCTACTGAATACGGGGTAGCGTATTTATTATATTTCGGTTCTCTTTCTTAGATTCTGAATAGCTTTTATAACCTTCTGTGTTAAGAATACCCCATAAACTTTCATGCAAAAGTTGACCAATTTCGTGTTTAGCAGCTCGCTCTCTGAAATACCTTCTCCGTTCATCTTTCATAGCATAACGGGGATTATCTTCACCTTCAATTTTTTTTGGTTCAAGACTCCATTCATTCATTGCCCAAATAGCACCCCTATAATTCTTTTCAAAATCTTCTGCATGTCTTTCAAGATAGGTGCTTAGTTCAGGAATGACCGCATCTTCACCAAATTTTCTTACTGCCTTGTCTGTATCTTTGTTAGTGCCATTCATTCTAACTTCATACAATAGATTTCTTTCACCCCTGTAATTTAATTTCACAAGCCATGTTTTAACCTTATCCACTAATCCATCTGAACCCATTTTAACCTCACAAAAATTGTTTTGAATATGGAATGCACTGCTGTTTAAATAGCTTTTGATGTGTTACCATTTTGAAATAATAGTCAATTTTCAGTTTTCTTACAAAAACTATAAAAATTACCTAAAAATAACCCCTTTTGTGGTGGTTTTAATGTCAAAAGTATTGTATATGGATGATGGTTATCTTAAGGAATTTGAAGCAGAAGTTGAAAGTGTTAAAGACAATAAATATGTTGTTTTAGACAAAACTGCTTTCTATCCTCTTGGAGGAGGAGTTGCTTATGACACGGGAGTTTTATTAAGAGGTAGTGAGGAATTTCCTGTTGTTTATGTTGGAAAGTTTGATGACAAAATAAGCCATGAGGTCTCTAAGCCAGGATTAAAAGCAGGGGATAAGGTTATTGGGATAATAAACTGGGAACGAAGATATAAACTAATGAAGCTGCACACAGCTGCACACTTAATTTCTGGCATTTTTCATAATAAAACAAAAGCTCTCATAACTGGCGGAAATATTGAACCAGAAAAAGCAAGAACAGACTTTAGCTTGGAAAACTTTGACAGGCAAATGATTGATGACACTTTCAAGCTTGCAAATGAATTGATACAAAAAAATGCGCATGTAAAGATTTCTTATATGAAAAGAGAAGATGCCTTAAAGATTCCTGATATGGTAAAACTAGCAAATAAAATGCCCCCTGATGTAGACACATTAAGGATTGTTGAAATAGAAGGCATAGACAAGCAAGCAGACGGTGGCTGCCACGTTAACAGCCTAAAGGAAATAGGAACCATCGAAATTGTTAAGGTAGAAAACAAGGGCAAGAATAATCGAAGGGTTTATTATGCAGTTAAGGATTGAATTCTAATTCTAATATCAAAAACATTTTTATATAACCGATAACCTTTAACCTAATATGCTTACCATAAAATTCATTAAGGAAAATCCTAATATTGTAAAAAAGGACCTAAAAAAGAGGAATGACCTGGAAAAGGTAAAGTGGATAGACTTGATTCTTAAGAAACATAGCCAGTATTTAGATTTGTTAAAGAAAGAACAAGAGTTGAGGCATAAAAGAAACTTAATAACAGATGAAATTAACCAGCTAAAAAAGCAAGGCCAGTCAATTAAAGAAAAAATAAAGGAAGCAAAGGAATTTCCACAAAAAGTTCATGAATTAACAAATAAAGTTGAGACATTAAGGACTGAAATCAAATATTATTTAATGCGTATCCCCAACGTACTGCATGATTCTGTCCCAAGAGGAAAAGATGAAACTGAAAACAAAACTGTAAGGAAATGCGGAGAAATAAAAAAACCAAGCTTTGAATTAAAATCTCATGGAGAAATAATTGAAAAATTAAATTTAGGAGATTTTGATTCTGCTGCAAAAGTTTCCGGAAGAGGTTTTTATTATCTTCTTGGAGACTTGGCTTTGATGGAATTGGCTCTGCAGAGATTTGCTATTGATATTCTAACAAAAAAAGGCTTTACGCTAACAGAAGTGCCATTAATGCTAAGAAAAAAGCCATACGAAGGCGTTACAGATTTAGGTGATTTTGAAACAATGATGTATAAGGTAGAGAATGAAGATTTATACTTAATAGCTACATCAGAGCATGCAATCGGAGCAAGACTCATGAACCATACATTTGAGGAAAAAGAATTGCCATTAAAGTTTGTAGGCGTAAGCCCGTGCTTCAGGAAAGAAATTGGAAGCCATGGAGTTGATGAAAAAGGATTGTTCCGCGTTCATCAGTTCAACAAGGTTGAGCAGTTTGTTTTCTGCAAGCAAGAAGATTCCTGGAAAATATTTGAGGAGCTGATAAAAAATTCAGAAGAGCTTTGCAAAAAATTAAAATTACCCTACAAAATTACAAGTATCTGTACAGGGGATATTGGAACAGTGGCTGCAAAAAAATATGACCTGGATGTTTATATGCCCCGGGAAAAAGCCTATAAAGAAGTTGTTTCCTGCTCAAACTGCACCTCTTACCAGGCAGTAAGGCTTAATATAAAACATCAAAAAGGCCAGGAAAAAGAATATGTGCATACTTTAAACAGCACTGCAATAGCAACCTCAAGAACCTTAAGGGCTATCTTAGAAAATTATCAGCAGAAAGACGGGACCGTCAAAGTTCCTGCTGTTTTAGTGCCTTATATGAACGGAATAAAGGTCTTGTGTAAATAAAATCTAAATAGAAAATTATTTAAACTCTTTATAGCATAAATTTTAATATGCTTAAGATAGATTCAAATTATTATGGCAGAATCCTTATAGTTCTTTTGGTAACAACCCTGGCGGCTTTACAGTTTTCAGAGCCGTCAATAACAGGTTTTGCAGTCAAAGAAACACAATTTTCTGAATTTGATGTGGAGCTGTATGGCAATGAGCAGCATGTATGTGCTGACGGAAGTTTCTACCAGGAATGCTCCTCTTTAATAAAAGGAAAATTCTGCAATCTTGGAAAATTGGTTGATTACTGCGATCTCTGCGGCTGCGATCCAGGAGAAGTTTGCGAGAATAGGGAGTGTGTAGCGGAATAAATCTGTTTCTATAAGTAAAGTTTTTATAGAGTTCTATATGAATAGAGGTTAATTGGGGTGTTTTATGGCTTTATTCAAGGATATGCTGCATTCAGACGAATCTTTGTTCAAGAACGAATTAGCTTTAGATTACAGCTTTCTTCCTAAGATTTTGCCTCATCGCGAGCAGCAGCAAAGATACATAGCAACAATTATAAAACCCCTGCTCACAGGAAAAAATGGCAAGAATATTTTCATTTATGGTGCCCCGGGTATTGGAAAAACTGCAGCAATTAGGTTTGTTCTTAATGAGCTGGAAGAGGAAACAGAAGAGGTTGTTCCTGTTTATATAAACTGCTGGCAGAAAAACACTACGTTTAAGATACTTGTAGATATCTGCGAGCAGCTTGGCTATAGGTTAACGCACAACAAAAGGACAGAAGAGTTATTCCAGATTGTAAAAAATATGTTAAACAAAAAGGCTGCTGTTTTTGCCTTTGATGAAGTTGATAAATTGGAAGAGATTGATTTTCTGTATGCTATTTTAGAGGATATATATAAAAAATCTATTTTATTGATTACAAACGACAAAGAGTGGCTGGACAATTTAGATGACAGGGTTAAATCAAGATTATTGCCGGAAAGCTTGGAATTTAAGCCATATAACCTGGAAGAAACAAAAGATGTCTTAAAGCAGCGTGTCCAATACGCTTTTGTTTCTGATGTTTGGGATGATGATTCTTTTGAACTAATAGTAAAAAAAACAGCTGAGGCCCAGGATATAAGAATAGGATTGCACTTAATGCGCGAATCAGGAAATATTGCAGAAGATAAATCCTCAAGGAAAATAACGTTGGATTATACAAATGAAGCAATTAAAAAAATTGATGAATTTACAATAAAGAAAAGTTCTGATTTAACAGAAGAGGAACAGAACATACTTAACTTAATAAAGAAAAACTCAGAAAAAAAGATTGGAGATTTGTATAATGTCTACAAAGAGCAGGGCGGAGAATTAGGTTATAAATCATTCCAGAGAAAAATAGAAAAATTGGAAAAAAACAAGTTTGTTACTGTTAAAAAAACTTCTGGAGGAGCAGACGGAAACACTTCTATAGTTAAGTATGCAACTGAAACAAAGAAGTTGACTGAGTTCTAAATTTAATACCTCACTTCAAATCCTTCAAACTTTCCACTAGATTCTTCAAATTTAACATCAATTTTACTTACATTAGCAGCTTCCGGACCCTTTTTACAAAAAGAAATTAACTCTTTTAATTTTTCCTCAGAACCTTCTGCAACAACTTCCACACAGCCATCATCGATATTTCTCACATAACCTTTCAAACCTAAACTTTCTGCAATTCTTTTAGCATTAGCCCTAAAGAAAACACCTTGCACAGATCCATGAATTATCACATGCACTCTCTCCATATATCAGAAATAATTATTTTCATATATAAATATTTTTCTTTCCATATTGAAAATAACCACTGGACATGCTCCTATTGCACTGGACATCTGCGCGTGAGATATATAAACTAATCCAACTCTTTATTCTTTTAACACCCTCGTGTTGTTTATGAGGCAGGCAGGAAAAAAGTCTCAAAATACAATTTTCCTGCCCCACCCTTTTAAATTCAAAACCAGATTTTGAGGTGAAAAAAATGGACATAAGCAATGAAACAATAAAGGATTTGTTTTACAAGCAGATAAGAGAACTAACATTAAGGAACATAGACAGTTTTGATCTGCAATTCAGCGGAAAATTATTGGAAAAGAGGTGATTTAAATGGAAGAAGAATTGCTTCAAGAAGCATTACCTGTAGAAGAAACACAAGATAAAGAAGAAGAATTAGACATCTACACAGAAGAAGGCATTGATGAATATGTTGATGATGACAGCATATCCCCCCATGAGCAGGGATTCATGCAAGGCTATTTAGGTGCATAAAAATGCTCAGCTTTAACATTTTCAAAAGGAATTTCATGGAATGGAAAGATTACAAGAAAAAGATTGATTTCCTTGAGAATTTTTACTGGCAGCAATCTGTTAGGAAACAGAGTATAAGGAATCTGTAAATTATTTTTATTTTTTTAATTTTTTTAATTTATTCTCATAACACAAACTATAAAAACACTTCAAATTCCCCCATTTTATGAGAGTTTTGAGCAAGAAAGAATTTGAAAACCAAAAAGATATAATAAGAACTAATTTAAAAGAGAAATCTCCAATTTTTATTTATCCTACGGATACAATATATGGCATAGGATGTAATGCAACAAACAAGGAAGCTGTAGAAAAAATAAGAAATATAAAACTAAGAAAAGAAAATCCTTTTTCTGTAATTGCTCCATCAAAAGAATGGATTGATGAAAACTGCATAGTTAATGAGAATGCAAAAGACTGGATAAAAAGGCTTCCAGGACCTTACACATTGGTTCTAAAAACGAAAAATCAATGCGTAGCAGAAAACGTCGCTCCAAAAAAAGACACTCTAGGAGTAAGAATTCCGGACCATTGGTTCAGTAATTTTGTTACAGAAATTAACATACCACTTGTAACAACATCTGCCAATAAAAGCAATGAGGATTTCATGACATCTTTAGACGACTTAGATCCAGAAATAAAAAGCAAGGTAGATTTTATTGTTAATGAAGGAGAAAAAAAATGCAAGCCAAGCAGGATTATTGATTTAACTGATGATGTTAAGGTTATTGAGAGATAGGAGAATTTCTGCGCAGGTATGTATCAAGTTTCGATGTGCCATAAATTATGGGTGTGCCTTCTAAAGTTCCCTGTGCTATGAGGCCAGCATCCAACAGACCTTCGAAAGCATTATGGATTATAAGGTTATTTGCCTGAAATTTTGACTTATGACGCAATTTACTAGTAACAGAATAATAGGCTTCGCTAAAATTATTTAATGGGTGGAATTGTACCCCCCCATAAAAGGCCATTGTCGTAAGTATTGCTACAGCAGTTTCATCACGGAGTATAGCGCTTTCCGCAGTTCCGCCTTGAGATGCAATATCAGTAGCATTTTCAAGCTTGTCTTTAAGAACCAAGTACAGGCCGTCTATACTATACTCCTTCTTTTTGGCTGCGCTAGCTAACGCCTGCAGCCTGCTGGAAAGTGTCTCTCCACCCTTGAAGGCAGCATTGTACAATAAGTCATTCTTCTGCTTTACATAAAAAACAAGATTTTCATTTTCTTGCATTTCCCCCAGGTACAAGCTTGCTTTTTGCTCTAACTGAGCTTCTTCTATGTCGGCACTAGCTTCCAATTCTACAATAGGGTCTGGTTTATGCCTATTAAACCCAAAAATTTCTTCCAATCCGCGTGTAATCCGAGTTAATCTGTTCGTTTCAGGTCACTTCTTTAAAAGAATATTAGCAATAAAGTAAAGCATATTAAATATATAAATTTTTTTATTATTTGTCAAACTCCAACTCACCCACATCTATGACATTCTTCTTGTCCTTATCACCAGCAATCCTTGGACAAGCAGTATTTACCCAGAAATCAACAAAAGGAAAATTTTCCATTTCATTTGCATCCAAAGTATCAAAAACAAAAATAAAGCAGTTCTTGCCTTTCTCTTCTAATTTCTCTTTTATTTCCAAAGCTTTTTTATAACTATTCTGTCCAGGTTTTGTAGATACTAAAATCCCAATATTATCTGCATGAAGAAACCTTACACATTTTACTTTTCTAATTTTTTTATAATCTTCAATTTCTTTTTCATCTAATTTAAAAAAAACACCAGAAACTGGATTAAATGTAAAAACTTCTTTTTTTGTCTGCAAAGCAACTCCTAGGGGATGGAATTCACCAGAACCAACATAAAGAAAAGCATCGACTTTGTCTTGTATCTTTGTAGCAGCACCAACATCACAGCCCAATAACTGCCCGCCATTTCTTTGTTTATCTTTATCAATAAATACTTCTTTATCATTTTTTTCTAAATATTGTTTTATTTCTGTAGTTTTATCTAAAAATTGTGCTGTTGTAGCTAAACCTAATTTGTTGGGCAATTTATCTAATTGAATCTTGCCCAAATCAACTTCCCCAATATATTTTGTAGGAATGAATATTGCTTTCATAAACAAAAGAAATGCAATTTGATTTATAAATGCTGTTAAAACCACAATATTTTTAAACAATATAAATATCCTTTTCAAAACCTATGATTGATGATAACCCTTTTTGGGTTTGAGTGAGGTTTAAATTCTAATAGAATACCTCGGGTAATAAACAATGGAGGAAGATTAATATGGCATCTATAGAAGTTCCAAAAGAGTCAGTAGACAGGATTTATGAAGTTATAGAAACAGCAAAAACAACAGGTAAAGTGATGAAAGGCACCAATGAAACAACAAAGGCAATAGAGAGAGGAAAAGCAAAGATTGTTGCAATAGCTAAGGATGTAAATCCGCCAGAGATAATAATGCATATTCCCGTAATTGCAGAAGAGAAAAATGTTCCATGCTTTACAGTGCCAAGCAAGGAAGAGCTGGGAGCAGCAGCCGGAATCCAGGTAGGAACAGGAAGCGTTGCTGTAACAGAGGAAGGAGAAGCCAAAAACCTGATTAAACAAGTATTGAGCCAAATAAAGTAATAGTATGAAAATCGGAGATTTTCAAATCTCCTCGTAAACTCGGAGAAGATGGAAAACAAGGAAAAACAGCAAGACACTGAAAAAAAGCCAGAAAGGCAAAGAAGGCCAAGGCCTGAGCAGGAAAAAAAAGGAAATGTTAATTTTTCATTCGCAACTCCTGCCAAAGTAGAGGAAATTGTAGAGAGAACAGGGACAAGAGGAGAGGCTATACAGATAAGATGCAGGGTTCTTGAAGGCAGGGATAAAAATAAAATCCTAAGGAGAAATATTCGCGGTCCAATACAAATGGGAGATATATTAATGCTGAGGGAAACCGAGATAGAGGCAAGAAAATTAAATAAATCAGGAAGAGGTTTAGGCTAAATTTATTAAAATGCCAAAATGCACTTTTTGCGGTATTGTCATACCAAGGGGAACTGGAAAGATGTTTGTGCAGAAAGATGTTAAAATATTATATTTTTGCTCATCAAAGTGCGATAAAAACATGTTAAAGTTAAAAAGAAAAGCTATAACCACAAGATGGAGCAAAAGACATCCAAGATACGAGAAAACTAAAAAATGAAGCAGAAAGCCACAGACTTTTATTTAACGCTTTCCTGCCATTTTTATTTTATAAAAAATGGAAATACAACAAACATTAGTTTTAATAAAACCTGATGGCTTGGTAAAGTCATTAACTGGAAATGTGATTACAGAACTTTCTGA
>Ga0066868_10000760_pt1 | contig 11886 bp, 10 predicted proteins | sample ETN01SmetaG_FD_65607 | JGI IMG/M metagenome (GOLD analysis project Ga0066868, IMG submission 65607) | Marine microbial and viral communities from oxygen minimum zone, Eastern Pacific Ocean - ETNP2014F12-01SV259 | ecosystem: Environmental > Aquatic > Marine > Oceanic ...
ATGGGGAAATAGAAGAGAAGAAGCCTGAAGCTATAAAAGATAAGGATGATATAGTTGATGATGCTAAGAAAGAAAGAATAGAAGTAAAAGAAATAGAAGAAACCATTGATAAGACAATAAAAAGTCTTGATATTCCTAAAAAAGATCAAAAAACTAATACTAAGAAGAAAAGATTCTATTCTCCACTAGTTAAAAGCATTGCGAAGAAGGAGAATATATCTTCTGAACAATTAGATTCAATAAAAGGATTAGGAAAAGAAGGAAGAGTCACCAAGGCTGATATTTTAAATTACCTTAAAGGTTCTGATAATACCTCTATTGATTTTAAGTCAAATGTTAAAGGAAGTGTAACAAATGATTTAGGGGATCAAATAATTGAAATGGATAGAATGAGCAAAATAATTTTTGATCATATGTCTGAAAGTAAGAAAATTTCTGCTCATGTTCAATCCTTCGTGGAAGCAGATGTTACAAGTCTTTGGGACTGGAGGGAAAAAAACAAATCAAATTTTTTAAAGAATGAGAATGAAAAGTTAACTTTTACACCATTATTTATTTTTTCTGTAATTAAAGCTTTAAGAGACTTTCCAATATTAAATAGTTCAGTAGAGAATGAAAAAATAGTAGTTAAAAAATCAATAAATATTGGTATGGCTACATCTCTAGATAATGGAAATCTTATAGTACCTGTAATAAAAAATGCTGATCATTTAAACTTAAAGGGATTAGCCATTGCTGTTAATGACCTTTCTAATAGAGCTAGAAATAATTCATTAAAACCTGATGATATTTCTGATGGGACATATACAGTAACTAATGTGGGAAATTTTGGCTCTATTATGGGGACACCAATAATAAACCAACCCCAAGTTGGTATCCTTGCTATAGGAGTTATTAGGAAATTACCATCTGTAATTGAGACTGCAAATGGAGACTTTGTTGGGATTAGAAAGAAATTAATTCTCTCACATAGCTATGACCATAGAATTATTAATGGTTCAGTTGGAAGTAGTTTTGTGAAAAGAGTTGCGGAATATCTTGAGAAATGGGATATTAGTCAAACGATATAGTTAAATGAAACTTAATTTAAATAAAGCAATTTGTTTTTTTGATCTCGAAACTACAGGCACAAACCCTGGAAAAGATAAGATAGTTGAGATAGCTATCTTAAAGTTGGACGTTAACAATCAAAAAAAAGAATTGGTTTGGAGGGTTAATCCAGAATGTCCAATACCAACAGAGGCTTCATCAATTCATGGAATTACTGATAAGATGGTTAAAGATCAACCAAACTTTAAGTTCTACTCCAAAGATATATATCAGTTTATAAAGGGTTGTGATTTAGCTGGATATAATATAGACAAGTTTGATTTGCCACTTTTAGTTGAAGAATTTATAAGATCTGATATTGATGTTTCATCTTTTATAAAAGTTAAAACAGTTGATGTACAAACAATTTTCTTTAAAAAAGAACCAAGAGATTTGACATCTGCGCTTAAATTCTATTGTAATAAAGATCATGTGAATGCTCATACAGCTCTTGATGACACAATAGCAACTTATGAAGTTTTGTTGTCTCAACTTGATAAATATGAAGATTTAGAACCTAATGTTGATTTTTTAAGTACTTTAACAAGGAGGAATAAGAATCTTGATTTTGCTGGAAGAATAATTGAGGATAATGATGGAGATGCAGCTTTTAATTTTGGAAAGCATAATGGGAAAAAAGTAAAAGAAGTATTTATGGAAGATAAAGGATACTATTCTTGGATGATGAGTAGGGACTTTCCCGAGTATACAAAAAAAATTATTACACAAGTAAAGTTAAGTCTAACCAATTTATAGAAAATTGAAAATAATCTGTGTAGGACAAAATTATGTCGACCATATTAAAGAACTATCAAATAAAAGATCTGGCAGTCCTTTAATTTTCATGAAACCTGATTCATCATTAATTTCAAAAAATCAGCCCTTTACCATCCCTAGTTTTTCTGATAATATTCATCATGAGGTTGAATTAATAGTCAAAATTAATAGACTTGGTAAACATATAGATGAAAAATTCTCCAATAAGTACTATGAAGAGATTGGACTAGGAATAGATTTTACTGCTAGAGATTTACAAACAGAACTAAGATCTAAGGGTCATCCTTGGGAAAAATCTAAAGCCTTTGATAACTCATGCCTTGTGGGTAAGTTTATGAAAAAGACACTGTTTAATAATATAAATAATATTGATTTTGAGCTCAAAAAAAATAATATATCAGTACAAAAAGGAAACTCTGAGAAAATGATATGGAAAATGGATTATCTAATATCATATATTTCTAAATATTTTACATTGAAAATAGGGGACTTAATCTTTACTGGAACACCTTCAGGTGTTAGTAAAGTGGTATCTGGTGATAATCTTGAAGGATATATACAAGAAGAAAAACTTTTTTCTTTAAATATCAAATAACTATGGAGAATAAGATCATTGATTTTTTAAGAGAATCTAATAAGACTATTTCATTTGCTGAAAGCTGTACTGGAGGTGCACTTTCTAAAAGAATAGTTTTAATTCCTGGGGCTTCGGAAATTTTTCAAGGATCTATTGTTTCATATTCTAATAATTCCAAAACAAATATTCTTAATATTAATATTGAGGATATCCAAAAGTATTCTGCAGTGAGTGAAAAAGTTGCTAAAGAAATGGCTATAAATGCAATGAAAATTTTTAATTCAGATTACTCAATATCAATTACTGGTAACGCTGGTCCAAGTGTTAGCGACAATCTTTCAGATATAGGTGATTGTTTTATCTCAATTGCATCTAAGGAAATAGTAGTCTGTAAAAAAATTAAGATTGATTGTGATAGACAGTCTTTTATTTCAAAAATTACAGAAGAATCATTAAACTTCTTTATAAATACGATAATTAAGAACTAATAATAATTTTTTTATTAAATCTAAATAGTTTAGTTTTGCACGTTGCAAATAGGTCTGAAATATGTCTAAAACTTGTGAAATTACTGGAAAGAAAGTTATGTTTGGAAACAATGTTTCCAAATCCTTAAATAGGACTAAAAGAAGGTTTGATGTTAATTTAATCAAAAAACGTTTTTTTATTCCTGAGGAAAACAAATGGATTACGCTTAAGCTTTCAGCTTCAGCTCTTAAAACCATTAATAAAAAAGGTATTTCAGAAGTTTTAAAAAAGGCAAGAAAACAGGGATTAATAAAATAAAATGGCTAAGAAAGGTAATAGAGTTCAAGTTATTTTGGAGTGTACTGAACACAAAGATTCTGGTATGGCTGGAACCTCTAGGTATATTACAACTAAGAATAAGAAAAATTCCCCTGATAGATTAGAGATTAAAAAGTTTAATCCTATTCTAAAAAAAATGACCATTCATAAAGAAATAAAGTAAGATGGCAAAAAAAGCTGTTACTAGTCCACTGATTGGCTCAAAAAAATTAGTCAAAGCAATTCGAGTCGTTAAGAAAGACGAAGATAAAGGATATTGTTTTGATGAAAAGATATTGCCTCAAGATTTAGTTAACGATTGGTTAGCTGGAAAACCTATTGAAACAAAGCAAGTTGAGCCAGCAAAGGAAGAGCCAAAAGCTGAAGAGCCAGCAAAGGAAGAGCCAAAAGCTGAAGAGCCAAAAGCTGAAGAGCCAGCAAAGGAAGAGCCTAAATCAGAAGACTCTAAATAATATCATTTAATTTACAGCCCCAATACCGTTAGCCCATAATTCTTTATTATAACTTTTTAGATCTTGATTAAGAATTTGAACTATTTCATCCTTTAATGACATCCATTTTTCATCTAATCTTTTCATTGAATTAATAACACCATTCGTAACAATTGGAATATCTCCCTTCATTTCATCTAATATGAAAAGATAGTCTGCAATAAATTTATTTGGAAAATTTTCCACATCATCATAAGCTAATGATTTTCTTTGCATCATTTTTTCATCCCAATCTTTCATTTTCTTATATAAACCTCTTCCTTTTCTAATCAGATCTCTATCATCTATTCTCTTTAAAACAATAGATAATCTATCAAGTAAATCTTTGTTTTTATTCACATAGTCTGCCATTTCTGTAAATTGACTTTCCATATGAGATGCGTGTTTGTCAAACTCAGAATATTCTTCTCTAGTAATTTTATAATTTGGATTACTTTTAATTTCAAAATCTGAAGAGAAATTTTTATTACCGATCATTAAATTAACTTTATATTTTCCAGGTATCGCTTTATGACCTCCAAAACTCCCTTCAATATAAGCATATGGAAGCCCAGGAAGGCTTGTATGCCTCGTATTCCAAACAAACCTGTTTAATCCAATGTTATTTGAAAGAACTGGTTCTTTAGATGGTCCACCATTATATGAAATAAAATTTTTATTAATATCATTGCTAATTTCCCTAATTAAATGATCTTTTTCATCTCTAATTTGTATCCTTATATCATTGTCAACATCATCTTTATTAATGTTATAATAAACAACTATTCCATTTGCAGGATTAACTCCTGAATGAGATGATGTTCCATCAAATCCTTTATTATTAGAGTTGAGTTGACTATACCAATTACCCTTAATTAAATTCTCTGGTTTAAATAAAGCTGTCTCATTAGACCCATCATATTGTCTAATTAATCCCATATCATCTAATATCCAAAAAGACCTTCCTTGAGTTGCAATTATAAGATCGTCGTGTTTTATCATTAGATCAGTAACAGCAAGACTAGGCATGTTTAAGTTAAATTTTTCCCATTCCTTTCCTCCATTAAATGAAATATAAACTCCAAGCTCTGTGCCTGCAAATAATAAATCTTTTCTAACATTATCTTCTCTAATGACTCTTGTATATGCTCCATAGGGGATATTTCCACTTATTTCTTTCCAGGTTTTTCCATAATTTGTTGATTTATATAACCCAGGAGTTTTATCATTGAATTTGTACCTAGTGGTTGCTATATAAACAGTTCCTTTATTATGAGGAGATACGTCTATTGCATTTATAATAGTTTCTTTTAAGTTTTTTGGAGTAATATTATTCCAAGTTTTACCACCATCTTGAGTCAAATGAACTAAACCATCATCAGATCCAGTATAGATTGTATTTGGCTCATGAGGAGACTCTATCACATAACTAATTGTGCCGTAATTTTCAGCACCTACTGCTTCATTTGTATAAGGTCCACCACCATATCCTTGCTTCTCATCTTCATCTCTAGTTAAATCTGGAGATACAACAGTCCAAGATCTTCCAAAATCTTGAGTTTTAAATAAATGTTGAGCTGCATGATAAAATGTATTTTTTTCATGTTTTGACCATATAACAGGTGCATTCCAGTTAAACCTATATTTCATGTCCCTGGAAGCTTTACCTATATAATTGATTGGTTCAATCATTACCTTAGTCCTAGCCTTAGCTTTAGTATCATAAATATTTATGCTCCCCAGATAGCTTCCACCCATCACTATACTTGGATCATCAGGATCAAATGCTAAAAATGCACTTTCACCACCAGCAGATGCCGACCAATGCTTATCATTAATCCCCCCTTGCCTTGATCCAAATCCAATACTAGCAATTTTTACTGTTGAATTGTCTTGTTGACCTCCATAAAGATTATATGGGAATTCATTGTCAACATTAACTCTATAAAACTGGGCTGTTGGCATATTGTATATGCTTGACCAAGTTTTAGCATAATCAAATGTAATTTCTCCACCACCATCATCAGAGATAATCATATTTTTTGAGTTATTGGGATTAATCCATAGATCTTGATAATCACCATGTCCACTATAAAATCTCTCCCAATTTTTACCACCATCAATTGATCTGTATGCTCTAGCACTCATTACATAGACAGTATTCTCATCACTAGGGTCAGCAAATACTTCTATATAATACCATGCTCTTGAGGTTAATTCTGCAAACTCACTAATTTTATTCCAACTTTTTCCAGCATTATTTGATATAAATAATCCTCCAAGTCTTTTATTTGAATCACTTTCAATTAGAGCATATACTTTATTAGAATTTGCTCTTGATACAGCTATTGCCATTTTCCCCATTTCTTTTGGTAATCCATTATGAATTTTAAACCATGAGTCACCACCATCAATTGATTTATAAAGTCCACTTCCTTCACCACCACTAATTACTTTCCAAGGAAGTCTTTGGTGCTCCCACATTGCAGCGTATAATACTTTAGGATCATTATAGTCAAGTGAAAGTTCAGAAGCACCACTAAGTTCATTAACAAAAAGTACATTTTTCCATGAGTCACCACCATCAATTGATTTATAAATCCCTCTTTCTTTTGTTGGCCCATTTATGGCACCTTGAGCTGCTATGTATACTATATCTGGATTTTCAGGATGAACAACAATCCTAGAAATTTGCTGAGTTTTTTCTAGACCTAGATGTTTCCAAGTTTTTCCAGCATCAGTTGATTTATAAACACCATCACCATAAGAAGTTGTAACTCCTCTTGGAGCATGCTCTCCCATTCCAACATATATTATTTTACTGTTACTCTCAGCAACTGCAATTGCTCCAACAGATGAAGTTTTAAAGTAATCATCAGATATATTAAACCACTCACTACCAGCATTTATGGTTTTCCATAATCCTCCACCTACTGTTCCCATATAATAAGTTTGAGGGTTGTCTAAAACTCCAACAGAAGATACTGATCTTCCTCCTCTAAATGGTCCTATGTTTCTGTATTTTACATCTTCAAAATCAGATGATAAATCTTGAGTAAAAGAAAAAGAGCTAGATAGAATGGCTAAAAGTAATATTAGTTTTTTCATAATTGTATTTGTTTTTGTATCCCTCAATTTATAAAATTTCAGATATCTTTACAAAATGAGATCAAGCTATATTGATATTACAAACGAAGATATTGTTTTTGGTTTAATGAACAATAACAAAAAATTAAAATCTTTTATTTCTGATTTTCCATCTTATGACAACATTATTAATCATTCAGAAAAGAAAAAATTAGAATTTTCGAAAGAAAAGAGAAAAATATTAGTTGCTGAGATAAAACAACAATATAAAGAGATAAAGATTTCAAAAACATTGAATAATAACATAAACTCATTATTAGACGAAAAAACATTCTCTGTTACTTCTGGTCATCAGTTGAGTTTGTTCTCCGGGCCAATCTATTTTATTTATAAAATTATCTCAACAATCAAAATAGTTTCTGAACTCAATAATAGATCAAAAAAACAAAAATTTGTTCCAATTTTTTGGCTTGCTAGTGAAGATCATGATTTTGATGAAATATCTCAAGTAAATATTTCTGGAAAATCATTAAAATGGGAAAAGGAAACATTAAACCAACCTGTTGGTAAGATTAACTCTGATAAAATAGAAAATGTTATAAAAAAATATAAAAATGAGATTATTGACTCAAAATATTCGAATAAATTAATAAAATTAATTGATGATCATTATACTAGTTTTACAAGTCTATCAAAAGCAACAAGATCATTTATAAACTCATTATTTTCTGAATATGGAATAATAGTCATTGATGCAGACAGTAAGAATTTTAAAGAGACTTTTGCGAATAATATGAAGAATGAAGTTTTAAGTGGACTTTGTAAGATGACTGTTAGTAAACAAATTCAAGATATTAAGAAAAGTTTCAAAGACTATAAACCACAGGTAAATCCATCCGATATTAATTTTTTTAAAATTGGAGATTCTGGAAGAGTTAGAATTAGAAAGCAGGATTCTGGGTTTAAAATTGATAAGGATAGTAAAAATATTACTAAGGACCACTTAATGAATGAAATTGCTGATAATCCAGAAAAATTTTCTCCAAATGTTATAATGAGACCTCTTTATCAAGAAATGATTCTTCCTAATGTATGTTTTATAGGAGGTTCAAGTGAAATCAAATATTGGATACAATTAAAGTCCTATTTTGATAAAAGTAAAGTTGTTTTCCCAATCTTAACTATAAGGAATTCTGCATTTTTTGTTAATTCTAAGATTTCAAAAAACATTGAAAAATCAGGATTAAAAATGCAAAACTTTTTTGTTTCAAAAGAAAAATTATTAAAAGATAAGCTAAGTCAATTAAGTAAAACAAATTTAAATTTTGATGATTTAAGAAAAACTCTCTCAAATCAATTTGAGTATTTTAAGAAAATATCTAGAGAAACTGATAAATCTTTTATAGGTGCTATTTCAGCTCAAGAAAAAAAACAGTTAAATGGTATAGACAATCTTGAGAAAAAATTCTATAAATCTCAAAAAATAAAACATCAACAAGAACTTGAAAGGATAGAGCAAATATATAATTTTCTATATCCAGATAATATTCCTCAAGAGAGGGTAATTAACTTTGGGAATATATACGCAGAATTAGGTGATAATTTATTTAAAATTTTAATAAAGAATTTCAAGCCTTTTGAAAATAAAATTTTAGTCTTAGAACTTGAAGATTAATATATAGTTGTATTTTTGCTCATGGAAAATAAAGTCCTAATTGTTGATTTTGGATCACAATATACTCAACTAATAGCCAGAAGGATTCGTGAACTATTTATTTTCTGCGAGATACATCCATATAATAATTTACCTGAAAAACTTCTAGACTATAAGGCAGTTGTTTTTTCTGGTTCTCCATATTCAGTTTATCAAGAAGAATCACCAAACATTGATTTAGAAAAATTTTTAGGAAAAATACCAATTTTAGCAATTTGTTATGGAGCTCAATTTATTGCAAATAATCTACATGGAAAAGTTGAGAATTCTAATTCAAGAGAATATGGTAGAGCTAGATTGACATTTATAGAAAATGATTCAATTCTGTTTAATGGAGTTTCTAAAGAAAATCGAGTTTGGATGAGTCATGGAGATACAATTGTTGAATTACCTAAAGATGCTAAATTAATAGCAAGTACTGAATCAGTTAAAAATGCAGCTTATTCATTAAGCAAAATAAAAGTATTTGGTCTTCAATTTCATCCAGAAGTTTTTCATACTGATAATGGACTGAAAATTTTTGAAAATTTCTTGTTAAATATTTTGAAATTTAATCAAGATTGGACTCCAAAATCATTTATCCAAGACTCTGTAGATGAAATAAAGACTAAAGTAACTAATGATAAAGTAATATTAGGGATTTCAGGCGGAGTAGATTCTACTGTTGCAGCTGTTCTTCTTAATAAAGCTATTGGAACTAACCTTTATTGTGTATTTGTAAATAATGGTTTATTAAGAAAAGATGAATTTAATGAAGTTCTTAACCAATATAAAGACATGGGTTTAAATGTAACTGGAGTTGATGCATCAAATTTATTTATAGATGGTCTTAAAGGTATCACAGATCCAGAACAAAAAAGAAAAGTTATTGGCTCAATTTTTATAGATGTTTTTGAAAAAGAATCAAAAAAAATTCATGATGCAAAGTGGTTAGCCCAGGGCACAATTTATCCAGATGTAATAGAATCAATATCTGTAAAGGGTCCTTCTTCAACAATTAAATCCCATCATAATGTTGGAGGGATTCCAGATAAAATGAATTTAAAAATTATTGAGCCCTTAAAAATGTTATTCAAAGATGAAGTTAGAAGAATTGGAGAATCTTTAAATATTGATCAAACTATATTAAATAGACATCCATTTCCAGGTCCAGGATTAGGTATAAGAATACTTGGAGAAGTTGATGAAGAAAGTATAAGATTAGTCCAAGAAGCGGATAAGATTTATATTGACTCTTTAAAAAAATGGGATTTGTATGATAAAATATGGCAGGCAGGTTCAATTCTTCTTCCTGTTAGGAGTGTAGGTGTTATGGGAGATGAAAGAACTTATGAAAGATGCGTTGCTCTAAGAGCAGTAATATCTACAGATGGGATGACTGCAGATTGGTTTGAGTTTCCAAGTAATTTTTTAAAGGAGGTTTCAAATAACATAATAAATAAAGTTTCAGGTATAAATAGAGTGGTTTATGATATAAGCTCAAAACCTCCTGCAACAATTGAGTGGGAATAAAGTTAATAACGGGGATTATGAAAAATGGAAATTAGATAAGGAAAAAAAGAATATGAAAAAATCATTGCTAATATTTTTAATGTCAATTACTTTTTGTTTCTCACAGGTACAAATAACTGATACAATATTGCACAGAGTGAAGAAAAAGGAGACTCTCTACTCAATTTCAAAAGAGTATTCAGTAAATATTAGTGAAATTATTTTATTAAACCCAAGTCTTAAAGATAATGGCCTTAAAAGGAGATCTAGAATTATGATTCCTGTTTTCTCAGAAGTAATATCAACAGACATAGTAATTTCAGACTCTTTAAATATTAATAATGAACAAAAAGTTATTTCAGATTTAAAAACCTTGGTTTTAGAATCTAAGAATTTAAATAATGATTTAATACTTTCTTTGTTACTTCCATTTAATGCAGCTTCTATAGAACTTGATTCTATTGAAAAAGTTGAGCAATTATTTGAAACTAGAAATTTATACACTATTTCAATTGATTTCTACTCAGGTGTTTTATATGCCTTAAATGAGCTTCAAAAAATAGGTATTAATGTCAAGCTTAATGTTTATGATACAGAGAATAGTTTTTCAAAACTTGAGAGCATTGTTAAAGATGTTGCTGCAGTTAAAAGTGATGCTATAATAGGCCCTATCATACCACATAATTTTGATTTCTTTTCAAGATTAAAAGTCATAAGTAAAATCCCTAAAATATTTCCATTATCAACAAATCCAATAAGTTTATTTAGTGGAGTAATTCAGGCCATAACTCCTAAAAAAATTTTAAGAAATAAAATGATTGAATACTTAAAGAAAAATTTATCTCCAGAAGATAATATAGTTATAGTTGCCGATTCTTTAAACAGAGATATTGAAGCTGATTTAAAAAATATGTTTCCTAATTCTATTACATTAAGACCTGAATCAGAAGGTGGATACATACTTCCAGAATTAGTTGATTCGCTACTAGTTGATAGTTTGCCTAATAAAGTAATTGTTGAAACAGAAATTTTTACTTTTGTTTCAAGTATTATTTCACAAATGAATTCTCAAATTTCTGATGAAAGAAAAGTCCAATTATTTACCACATATAGAGGAAATATTTATGATGATCCAAATATATATATTAAAGATCTTGGGAATTTAAATTTTACTTATTCATCAATGACAAAACCTACAACAATAGACACATTGAATTCATTTACCTCTGGATATATTGATCTTTTCGGTAATTTCCCAAATAAAGATGTTATTAAGGCATTTGATATTACTACAGATATTTTACTTAGACTAGCATTACACAAGAAGATAGAAAAATCTTTTAAATACGGAGATCAAAAATATATTCAAAACAGATATAACTATGTAAAAGATTCATTAGGCGGTTATATTAATAATGGGTTTTATATTTTAAGGCATTCTGAATATAACGTAGATGAGATTATTAATTAAAAGAATCAATTTTACTTTAATATTTTGTAAATTTGAGCCCGGAACATTTTATTGAAATCCGGATGACTAAACCAAAGTATATATTTGTAACAGGAGGTGTTACTTCTTCCCTAGGTAAGGGGATAATTTCAGCATCATTAGCAAAGCTTCTTCAGTCTCAAGGATATAATTCTGCAATTCAAAAACTTGATCCATATATTAATGTAGATCCTGGAACTTTGAATCCATATGAGCATGGTGAATGTTATGTTACGGATGATGGTGCAGAGACTGATCTAGACCTTGGTCATTATGAGAGGTTTCTAGGAACAAATACGTCTCAAAAAAATAATATTACTACTGGAAGGATTTATCAAAATGTTATTAATAAAGAAAGAAAAGGAGAATTTCTTGGAAAAACAGT
>Ga0066868_10000769_pt1 | contig 11865 bp, 10 predicted proteins | sample ETN01SmetaG_FD_65607 | JGI IMG/M metagenome (GOLD analysis project Ga0066868, IMG submission 65607) | Marine microbial and viral communities from oxygen minimum zone, Eastern Pacific Ocean - ETNP2014F12-01SV259 | ecosystem: Environmental > Aquatic > Marine > Oceanic ...
GGTAATGGCATTCTTCACAGGAAACCGCCATTTCTTCGTGTTTGTCCTTCTTCCAGGACTGGTATGCCTTTTTTATGATTTTAGGATAGGTCAAGACATGGCAGTAACCGCAAAAGAACTGGGGATTTCTGGTCAGTGTCTGATTAACAGGGGGTGTTTGGGCAGAGAGCAAAGGCGTAATCAAATTAATCGTTATCATCATGACTGTTGAATATGCTGTGAATTTCTTCATCAACCCTCTCTCCTCAAGTTAAATAATAATGGAATTTTCACCTAATTCATGGAAGTTCCTCCTCAATCGGCAAGAATTGAACACCGAGAGTATATGTAAAGAAAAGTAAGCCAAAAATTCCTGCTATGACAAATATCTCCATTAATACGGGGAAGAATGAGGGGACCAGAACGAGAGCATCCTTACCCATGGGACTAAACATGGGATAAATTTCACCGACGACCAAAAAATCAAACCGCATCACAAAGACTCCGACGAGAACCATAATCGATGCGGTCAGCAAGCCGCTGATGTTCTTTTTGTTTGCTGAATACAGCAAAAAAATAATTGGAAGCACAGACCCTATGGTAATTTCAAATAGCCAGAAAGATTGGCTGAAGGGTCCATTCAACAACAACATGACGGATTGGGAACTAGCCGGATTCAAAAGCCCACTCCCTACATGATAAGCTATAAAGAGAAGCCCTATGCTTAGCAGCAGGGCACAAATTTTCCCCATTTCAAACAAGAGTTTTTTTAGTTTCTCAGGAATCTCTTTCCCTTTTACCTGATAGGTTATGATGGTTGCGCTTATCAGCCATGCATAGCCACAGAAAGCTGCTGAAAAGAGGAAGTAAACAGGATAGTAGGGTCCATACCAGAACGCTCTTGCTTCTGTATGTCCGAATACTGCGCCTAGGGTGCTCAGAGCAGAGAGACCGAAGAATAGTGCAAAAATTCCAGCGAACCTGGCCCATTTATGATCGTTCTTTTGTGATTCCTGAGATTCATCCGTTTTTTTGACCACCATCAAGCAGTAGATTTTACGTTTTAGGCCCATAGAGCCATTGGCTTTATTTGCGAGTCCGACTCTAGCGAGAAACCAGTACTCAACTGCAATAAACAGAACATAAAAGGAGTATAATGCCCCCATCCACCAGATCGCTGAGCGGAAATTTGGAGTAATTATGTTATAAACTAATGCTCTTTCAGGATGCCCCAGGTGAATTGCTATGGAAAACATCCCGAATAGGATGGTGATGAAAGCAAGGAATACACAGCGTTTGCTGATAAGTTCGTATCTCTTCATACCGAACACATGCCCAAGGGAGGAGACGATGCATAAACCAGAGCCGGAAACAACAAGAAAGACATAATTTGACACCATCAGGGCCCAAGGAATTCTAATGGAAAATTCCAGGATTTCCTGGCTTGTAAGCAAGGACATGAAATGAGCGTATCCCCCGAGAACCATAAGTGCGATGAGTGAACTGATCCAAATATAGTATGCGGGTGATTTTGTATTTCCTGTCAGAATCGCGTTGCCCATCATTCCTTTTTTTCCTCTTCCTCTTCCTCTTTTTGCTCTTCTTCTGTGCGAGAGTACATATACATCAGACCTGTTAGCAGTGAGGCACCCATGAATCCGAATGAAGTAATTCGCAACTTATCAAGGTCACTGCTGATCACCTTTTTGGGGGCAACAACCAGTCCGAGAGCTTCGGGAGTTGTCGGCAGCACAGTCAGAAAATCGGTACCGCCCGCCTCATGTTCACCGAGCAAATAACCTCCCACTTCTTCGGTCCGTTTTTTGGCTTTCGCTAAAATTTCCTGTTTAATACCAAAATCCAATGCCCCCACAGGGCAGGCGGAGACACATGCAGGTTTCACCCTTGGGATGCGGTCGTGACACATGGTGCATTTTGCTGCTACTCTCTTTTCGAAATCAAATCTAGGTACCTTATAGGGACACGCTTGATAACAATACCTGCAACCGATGCATTTATTTTCATTGACGATCACAGGACCTTCGGGAAGTTTGCTAATCGCCTTGACAGGGCAAGCTCCGGCACATGCGGGCTTGATACAATGCTGACATCCCCAGTGCAGATAATGGAGGTCTTCCCTGTTTCTTTTGTCCCTTGTGAGATTAACAACCACCCAAGTTTGGCCTGAAAGGTCAGTTTCCCGGTCTGTAAGTTCCTCTTCTCTGTCAATTTTTAGCTTGTTCCAACGTTTGCACGCAGACACGCATCGCTTGCATCCAATACACTTTGTGGTGTCGTGAAATTTTCCGTATTTTACAAAAGAGGCGTCTACCGAAGCTGAGTTTCCCAGGGACAGACCAACTGATGCTGCAGGAACAAATTTAAGAAACTGTCTTCTTGTTGTCGTGTTCCGACGACCCATTATTTTGAAACCCTTCTGCGATGAACCGCATAGGGTTTGGGCATATCAGCCTTTTTTGCTGCATCCAGAAATTCGACAAGACCTTCTATGAGGTCATCTTTGTGGTGATGACAACCACTGCAGGAATTTGGCTGTTCCTCGAGCCCACTCATTTCAATACTGTATTCTGGGGGGATAAACCTAAAAGTATGGCTACGGATATCCCCTGCTTCAGCACTTTTGCCCGTTCTGGGCATATGGCATGCGATACAACTTCCGAAGGTATGAAGTTTGTGAGCACCGCGGTTTTCCATGGTTTGATGACAACTCCTGCAGAGTTTATCTCCCTGTAATTTTGTTTGGAAAGCAGATCGGCTGACATGGATTGTATGACAATTGGTACACGTTACCCCGGCCTTTGCATGCTCACTTTTTTGCCAGTCAAGATATTGCATGTAGTTATGTTTCGAATCGCCACTCGGCCAGAATATTTCCTTGTTTTCTTCCTGATTGGCATGGTTGAAAAAGATCCTCAGGTTTGCCACCCCTCTTGAAGTCATGTAATTGACTGGATAAGGATATTGCCCACTTTTATCCATGCCTCTTGAATGGCAGGAACCGCAAATCTGGGCAGCGGCATTGGTGGTCAACCTCTGAGGATTGACGATCGTGGCAATCTCATAACCCGGAATAGCCTTGACATGATTACTCCCAGGTCCGTGACATGCCTCACATCCGATTCCCGGTTCTTTAAATGTTTTCTTCTCTGGGTCAACACCTGTCGCATGGCATCCCGCACATTCCTTGAACCATGATTTATCCTGCCCATCCTCGGCCTGATAGGAGACCCATTGACCGCTTGAGATATTATACTGGGCTGGAAGCACGACATAGTCATCCCCGGCCTTTTTCAAATACTGCTGTTTCCATTGGTTTCCGAGGGTAAAGTCAACCTCCTCTTTGTTAAAGTTTCTGATCTCACTCGAGGAATCGAAATCACCAATAATCGCCATGGGGTTGGCCTTGGCATCCTGCATCATTTTTGAATGAAGGGTCGTGGTCCACTCCAGAAATTTTCTTTCGTGACATTGTTTGCATTTAATAGAACCAACGAATTCAACGCCTACCATGGTTTTGTATTCACCCACCGACGCTTCCTTATGTTCAAGTTGGAAGGTTGTTATGATGATAATCGCAATAGTCAGGACAAAGATTGCACCGATGATCAGGGGTAGTCTTTTCATGTTAAATCTTTCCTTCCTACCGGGTTAAGCAGTTCATCGTTCAGGATTAATGGTTGCCAGTACAAACCTGGGGCATAGTGATATTCAACACAGGCAACCTCCTTTTCAGCATGAACCGAATCCTCCAAACTTCGGTAAGGCTTCTGCATAATGAGGCAACTCATGCAGAACTCGGAGCGGGCGATGTGGGTCTCCACCGAGAACAAAACAACTCCTCCCAGTTTTGCCAATCTTGTCAGAGAGATGACAAGAATGAGCAGTGTTTTATTAATCTGACTCCTTGATCCGCTCTTATTACAACGGATCGAAAATTACGTTAAAACACACCACCTTCTATCACACAAAATCCCTAGGAATATTCTCGTTAGAATGATGATGAAGTCTATCTGTAGAATTACTGTTGGTAAAAATACCAGGAAATAAAATAGGGGAGAGGAAAAGGCCTAAAGAAACAGAAAAACCTGGGGAGTATTCACTCGGCAGGTCAACTTTTTGAGGGGAAACACATGGGGAACTTGATCCCTTCAGGTGGAGAAGAAGGATCCATCAAGATGAAGTTCTGAGGCTACCACTTTTCCACAGAGGTGCGCAGGTCCAGTTCGAAGGACCAGGCTTCTTGACGCTGCTGATGGAGGTAGACATAAGCGTCCACAATCCCTTCCAGATGGATCATCCCCTGATCTCCAAGACGTGCAGCATATTCCGGCGCCTTTTGTTTGATCTTCTCACCGTTGATTGCTCCGTCGATGATGACGTGGGCAACATGAATCCCCTCGGGCCCATATTCCTTGGCCATCGCCTGGGCCAGGGTACGCAAACCAGCTTTTGCAGAATTGAACGCACCGAAGTTGGCCCGACCCCGAAGTGAAGCACTGGCTCCGGTGAAGATCAGGGTTCCACGTCCACTGGGCTGCATCCGTTTCACAGCTTCCCGTCCAAAAAGGAATCCGCCATAACAGCCAACCCGCCAGCTGGTTTCGAAGTATTCGGCATCCATCTCAACAATCCTGCCAGGCTGATTATTGCCCGCATTATAAATTGCGAGTTCCAATCCCTCTCCAGCCCTCTCAAAGAGAGAGATGACCTGATCTTCGCTGGTCGCATCAGTGGAGACAGCGGTCGCCTCGCCTCCTGCCTTTTGGATTTTTACTACAAGTTCTTCCAGGGCCGACTGGGTCCGACTGCCGACAAAGACCTGCATGCCCTCTTGGGCAAATCGCAAAGCCAACTGCGCCCCCAACCCTTCTTCAGGGCCCACTCCGAGGATGATTGCTTTTTTCATCAAGGAATCCTTTTTTCTGTTGGTTGTGAATGAAAAAGGAGTCTGGCTATAATCGTTTCTGAATTCAACAGGATTTGAAGGAACCAACAAGGTTTGCCATTCAGTTGATGAAGAATTAAAGAGCCCGAAGATGAATCTTGAAATATCAGTTGCAGAACATTACACCGCTGGAAGCCTTTTGGAGGCAATTCTGAACGGAATCAAAAGAGCAGGAAAAACCGTTGATTCGATCCAACTGGATGACCTTGCTCCACTGGATGAATTCCACATAGGCGGGAGAGAAGCAACCAGGCATTTCCTCGGTCAAATGGAATTCAGACCTGATATGCAGGTGCTGGACATTGGCTGTGGTCTCGGAGGAGCCACCCGTTTTTCCGCCAGTCAATATGGATGCCAGGTTACAGGAATCGACCTGACTCAGGATTTCATTGAAACCGGAAAAACGCTGACTTCCTGGCTCAAAATGGACGACCGAGTTTCCTTGAAACAAGCCAGTGCGTTGCAGATGCCCTACCAAGATTCAACTTTTGAGGCCGCCTACATGATGCATGTCGGCATGAACATTTCTGATAAAGATCAACTTTTCCGGGAAGCATCCAGGGTTCTGAAAAAGGGAAGTTCTTTCGGGATTTATGACGTGATGCTGACCGGAGAAAAACCTCTGAGCTATCCAGTCCCCTGGGCGGAAAACACAAATTCCTGTTTCATTGCAAAACCAGAGGTATACCTTCAAACACTCAGGGATGCAGGTTTTGAAATCATGAACACCACGAGCAGGAAAGACTTCGCCCTGGATTTTTTCCAGAAATTGAACCAAAAGATCAGTTCCTCTGAGGGGCCACCTCCTTTGGGGCTGCATCTGGTGATGAAAGAAAGCCTGGCAGACAAAATAAAAAATTTATTGGAAAACATCCAATCCAACCGGATTGCACCTTTTGAAATCATTGCAAAACATGCAGAATGACATGGACAATGGATGATCCAGATTTCTGGTCAATCTTGGAAGTTGAAAAAAACATAGAACTTGAGCAATTCATACTTTGAATTCTGAGACACCAAAAAAGATCGAAGCCGTTGTTTTTGATCTGGATGGAACGTTGCTGGATACTTTGGAAGACCTGGCGGCTTCCATGAACCGAGTCCTTGAATCCAAAAAATTTCCTTCACATCCTGTAGAATCCTACCTCCATTTCATTGGAGACGGGGCACGTATGCTGGCCCAAAGAGTGCTTCCGGAACAAGAACGTAGTGAATCTCAAATCAACAATATACATCAAGCATTTGAAAAAGATTATCGTGATAACTGGGGATTTCACACAGGCCTCTACCAGGGAATTGCAGAAATGCTGGATCAACTTACCGAAAGAGGTCTGAAGCTCAGCATCCTCAGCAACAAACCCCATGAATTCACCCTCATTACATCTGGATATTTCCTTTCCAAATGGAATTTCGAATGCGTTTTCGGACAACGCCAGGGGGTTCCAAAAAAACCTGATCCTGCAGGAGTTTATGAAATCTCGGAACAATTGAAGATTCCTGTGGAACAGATGGTCTATCTGGGCGATTCCGGAGTCGACATGCTGACCGCAAAAGCCGCCGGATGTTATGCCGTGGGCGTCACCTGGGGATTCCGGGAACCTGAAGAACTTCTTGATTCCGGTGCAGAATGCCTGATTTCCGAACCTCAGGAATTGGTATCTTTGATCAACCCACCCAAATCCTGAACAGGATTCATTTTCCAGAAAAATCCAAACGAATCATTTGACATTTCCTCAACAATCCTTAAGCTGAAAGTTGTTCGTTAGGGGTGGATATCCTATACAGGATCTCCTGAGAAAAGACCCTTGGAACCTGATCCGGATCATACCGGCGAAGGAAAACGATGTTCCTTCCAGGCGCCTTACTGGTGCTTCAGCTGAGTCCAAGATTTTCCCCCTTCGAATCATACCAACATACAGGAGACCTGAATGATGTCTTCAGGTTCCCTGAATGCAACAAGCTGATTCGGAGATTGTTCATGAAAATAAAAGCCCTTCATCTACCGGGGATTCTTCTCGGTATGATTCTTTTCGGGTCCAGCCCCCTCCTTGGGCAGCCAGATCTGACACTTTACACCTATGATTCCTTCAACAGCGAATGGGGGCCTGGCCCGGTGGTCTTCAAGCGTTTCGAGGAAAAATGCCGATGCATCCTCAAGGTGGTCGCACCGGGGGATTCAGGGAGCATGCTCAACCGTGCCATCCTTGAAAAAAACAACCCGCGTGCCGATCTCGTGTTGGGGATCAACAATAGTGAGCTGGACAAATCCTTCCGTTACGGAATCTGGGAATCCTACCGTTCCTCGATGATGGACCGTGTGCCTCAGGAACTTCAAATGGATCCTAAAAACCGTGTCACGCCTTTTGATTATGGCTACATCGCATTCGTATACGACAGTGAACGAGTCAAGTCTCCTCCGCAAAGCCTGGAGGACCTGACGGCTTCCCGATTCAGAAAAAAAATCGTCATCGAAAACCCAAAAATTTCTTCTCCGGGTTTGTCGATGCTGCACTGGACGATTTCGGTATACGGAGAAGACAAATACCTCGACTACTGGAATCGTCTCAAGCCCAGTCTGCTGACGATCACCGATGGTTGGTCGGCAGCCTACGGCATGTTCACCAAAGGCGAAGTGCCTTTGGTTTTGAGTTATGTCACCAGCCCAGCCTATCACCTCGAATATGAAAAGACGGAACGCTACCGCGCTGCCGTATTTCAAGAGGGGCATTACCAGCAGGTCGAATTTGCAGGCATTTTAAAAGACAGTCAAAACCAGGAACGTGCGAGGGAATTCATCGATTTTATGCTTTCCAAGGATTTCCAGGATGCCATCCCGCTGACGAACTGGATGTTCCCCGTGATCAACTACCAGCCTCTGCCCGAATCATTTCGAATTGCACCAAAGCCCGGAAGGGCGACAGAACTGGATCCCTCATTGGTCCGTGAAAAGAATTCCCAATGGCTGAAAGACTGGACACGGAGCATGAGCCGCTGAATCTGGATCCGAGCAGGCCGAAATCTTTTCCCGGAAGCTTTGTTTCTGATCCGGCCTGGATCTTTCAGACTGCAGCCCTGCTCTTTCTGACAGCATTCTTCTACTGGCCACTGGCCCGTTTTCTTTTCGGATCTCACCCGCTGGATCCTGATGCCGGTTTCCTGAGCGGGAAAATCCTCCTCGAATTTCTCAGCGATTCGTGGAATCTCGGAGTGATCGGCTTTTCCTTCTACCAGGCCTTTTTAAGCGCCGCCCTTTCGGTGTTTCTGGGTCTAGGGGCAGCATGGCTCCAGGTCCATTACCGTTTTCCTGGAAAACGCTGGTTCCGTCTGTTGACCTTTCTGCCCTTTGTGCTTCCCTCGATTATTGTCGTGCTGGCAATGATTCTATTTTACGGAAACAACGGCTGGATCAATCGAGGACTGATGACGCTGTTCAAGACGGAAGAGCCTCCTCTGCAGTTTCTCTATTCCCTGGGCGGGATCCTGATCGCCCATGTCTATTACAATTTTCCGATCGCTGCCAAACTGATTGGCGATCAATGGTCGAGGCTGTCCGAGGATTTCGACCGTGCAGGACGGAGTCTCGGAGTGGGAAGCTTCAGCCGTTTTTTCAACCTCACCCTCCCTTTACTGAGACCGTCGCTGGTGTCTTCCTTCATCCTCATTTTCCTGCTTTGCATGAACAGTTTTCCGATCATCCTGGTCCTTGGCGGAGGAATTCATCACACGACAATGGAGGTGCAGATTTATCAGCTCGCAAGAATCGAACTCGATCTGGAAAGCGCCGCGGTTCTCGCCCTCTTGCAGGCATTCATCAGCCTCAACATCCTTGCACTGTTGCTCCGCACCAGCGCATCCTTAGGCCGCCCCAAAAAAATCCACCAGCTGCATTTACTTGGTGAAATGCACCGAGGCAAGACTTCGGCCTGGATCGGAGGACTGCTCCTGGTTTTTCTGATGGCCTTCACCCTCGGCCCACTCCTCGCCATCATCATCGACTCCTTGAGAGTATTCCATGCAGGTATTTGGAAATGGACCCTTCAGGGCTACCTTCGTTTGTTTTCTCCTGAGCAGGGCGGTCCCTTTGTTTTCGCTTTTTGGAATTCCGTCAGAATTGGAGTGGGCGGTGCCTTGATTTCATGCCTGCTCGGTATGGGACTTTCCAGCCTGATACTGAGATTGAAAGGATATGGAAGGAACACCGGAGAACTGCTCATTCTGCTCCCGATGGCACTTTCTTCAGTGGTTTTTGGCATCTCCTGGTTCCACTATCACCAGGATTCCGGAATGCTGGGAATTTCCCTGGATGTGGTGTTGATGACCGTTCACGGCATTCTGCTCTGCCCCTACTGGGTACGAATGATCCTGCCGACGATGGAAACCATACCGGTTCGCTGGTCTGATGAATCCAGGATGCTAGGCTACGGTATCTGGGAACACAATCTGCGCATTGTGGTGCCCTGGCTCAAATCGACCTTCCTGATCGCCTTCTTCTTCAGTTTCGCCCTCTCCCTGGGAGAGTTGAATTCGACCATGATGATCGCCGATGAAACCGTGAGAACCCTGCCCCTCGAAATATATGCCGCCATCTCTGCCTATCGTTTTTCCTATGCCTCAGCGCTGGCAGTCATCCTGCTCTTCATGAGCCTCATCGCACTTCTGCTCATGGAGTCGCTTTTGTTTCAGGAAAAGGGATAAGATTGGAGAATTCTTATTCAAATTAAATCTATAAAAAAGAGATTAAAACAATTCGAATCAATGATGATTATTTTGAATACAATCAATTTTTAAGTTTTTTGATTTTTTCAATTAATTCTTTATTAATTTTTCTTGGACCTAAATCCAATCTATTCTTATGTCTTCTTTCTCCAGGAAGCCTTACTCCTTCTGTAGACTGAATTCTTTTGAAGAATTGTTCTGCATGTTCTTGCCATCCCTGACCTGCAATTTTATCAGGTGAAATTGCCAGTATAAATTCCCCTCCTTTTGGTGGTCCTCCGTCTTTTAGGTCGTTTTCTTCTGCTTCAAAACTAAAGCACTCTCCTAAAAGTGCCCCTGCCAACAATTCAACCATCATTGAAATTGCAGATCCTTTATAACCGCCAAATGGCAGAAGAACGCCTCCATCAATAATTTCATTCGGGTCGGTCGTATCCTCTCCTAACTTATTTAAACCCGTTCCAATTGGCACCGATAACCCTTCTCTGGCCGTGACCTGGACTTCTCCCATGGCCATTGAAGCAGTGGCCATGTCATAGACCAGAGGAGTTTGGTTTTTTCTGGGCCAAGCGAATGAAATAGGATTTGTTCCAAATAATGCTTCTTTAGAACCTGCTGGTGCAACCGCAGGTTTGTAAGAAACACATGCAAACCCAACCAGTCCTGCCTCAGCAATCGCCTCTGTTTCAGGCCACAAAGCGGCCATGTGATGCATGTTTGTTAATGCCAGAATTCCAACACCCGTTTGTTTCGTTAAATCAATGATTGCTGGCAACCCCACACTTTGTGCCATTGGGGCAAAAGCATGATCACCCTCTACACGCAAAACGCTAAGCCCCAATTCGGTTAAGGTCGGGTTCGCATTGCCATTCACTTTTTTGCTCCTCAGTGAAGCAACATACGCTGGCAATCTGAACAATCCATGGGACAGAGAACCATCCCTTTCTGCCCTCATGATTGTATCTGATAATGTCGTAGCATTTATTTCATTACATCCATTAAAAGATAAAGTCTCTTTTGCTAAATCAAAAATACCCTCAAGTGTAATTTCAATGGTATCCATTATTTTTTATGTTAGTTCATTATAAGTTAATACAATTTTGAATATCATTTTTCATACCTAAAATGATCATGATTTAGAAACAGATCCCTGTTCTTTCAGTCATGAGATATCATTAATAATAATATATTTTCTCCAGCTCTTGATTGGAATTATTTTCGGTAATTTCAAAAACTTTTTTTTCAACATTTTAAGAATGAATGGTTTTTCACTCCCTATGAGGCGAAAACCTCCATCTATAAAATCAATTTTGGGGATTCTCCAGTACTCTATTTAAAAAACCATTAGCATTGATTAGTTTTTGCTTAGCCGTTTCAACCCCATACCCAAACCTGGCCATCACGATAGCGATCTTTACGTCATTTCCCGATTCCAGAAGCATCTTAGACGCAGATTCCAAATCAACTTCGCCAACCTGCATGATAATCTTTTGGGCACGTTGAATCAGTTTTTGATTTTTTGGTTTCACATCAACCATCAGGTTCTGGAAAACCTTCCCAAGTTTCACCATGGAAGCAGTACTGAGCATGTTAAGAACCATTTTTTGAGCAGTTCCAGCTTTTAAGCGTGTCGATCCGGTCAGGATTTCAGGTCCTACTGAAATTCCGATGGGTACGTCAACTTGATCCAATAAAGGAGAAGGCACATTGCAGGCTATGCCGATGGTTGCCGCTTTATGGTCTCTTGCACAGGATAGGGCAGCCAAAACAAAAGGAGTTTTGCCACTAGCAGAAATCCCAATGACGACATCCTTCGATGTTATTTCTTTTTCTCTTAATGCTTCATAGCCGTCATCCCTATGATCTTCGGCGTCTTCTTTCGCAATAACGGTTGCGTTACCTCCTCCTGCCATGATTCCCTGAATCATTTCTGGAGATGTTCCAAAGGTTGGAACACATTCAACAGCATCCATTACTCCCATACGGCCACTGGTTCCAGCTCCAACATAAAAAAGACGTCCTCCGGAATTGAGGCATTCAGCAATAAGATCTACAGATTTTGCGATTTCTGGAAGTGCCTTTTTAACTGAAATCGATATCGTAGCATCCTCATCATTCATCATTTCAACAATATCAAGGGACGACATTTCATGAAGATTCAGTGTTTGCGTATTTTGTGTTTCTGTCAGCATCTTCAGCCTATC
>Ga0066868_10000791_pt1 | contig 11642 bp, 17 predicted proteins | sample ETN01SmetaG_FD_65607 | JGI IMG/M metagenome (GOLD analysis project Ga0066868, IMG submission 65607) | Marine microbial and viral communities from oxygen minimum zone, Eastern Pacific Ocean - ETNP2014F12-01SV259 | ecosystem: Environmental > Aquatic > Marine > Oceanic ...
GCATTATTGCACCTATTTCTTCATTAACAGCAGTATTGGCTCCTACATTTTGTGTAATAAACGTATTTTGATCATCGATATTGTCATCTAGAAATTCTATACTATCATTTAAGGTAGCCACATTATTGTTAAGTGAAATAATTCTAGTTTCTAGTTTGTTAATTGTTTTACCTTGGAAATATACCATACTTACCAAGCCAATAATTAATATTAATCTAACTGCATCTAGGATTCGTTCTAAAGTTGTGTTCATAGTTTATAATACTATAAACCACAAATATCGTCAACCGTTATGGTAATTTTTCTATAAATTCCAAGTGTTTCTTGAGTTTTTCAAGTTGTTCTATTAATTTGGTATTTTCCAGTTTTAGACGTTTTACTTCTGCTTTTAGTTCAGTTGATTCTAGTGAATACTGTTCCGCCATATATTGGGCGGTGTGTTTATTGTCGTATAGCATACAGTATTATATGCCGGAAAACTCTATCTCAAAATCTTTTGTTGGAAATACTTTAGCAAGGACATCGGCAAATTTTTCAGCATCTTTATCTAATGCGTCAACATCTAGTTTTGATTCATATACAAAGTGTCCTTCATCTGTAGTATAAGTTGTTAGTACAATTTCATCTGTTGCTTCGGCTAAAAATCTGTCTAATCCTTCATTTACTGCTGTACCAAATACCATAGCAAAATTCTTATCTTGTGAGTCATCTTTAAATATTGCTCTTACAAAATGAGTATTATACATGATTAATAATTGTAAAGTACTTTACTAACTACCCCAGTTCCTGATGCATCTGTTGAGTCGAATTCTACCCAAGCACGGATATAGGTAAGATTACCAGTAAAATTATATGCCGCTACTCGATTTGTTCCTCCGGTACTATCATTATAGTCAGTTGTAGGCCCTGATAGTGTTAAATTTGCCCAATCATTGTCACCTGGAGTTTTAGACAATGTACCTTGTATACCAACTTGTCCTACAAAGCTAGACAAGTAAAATGCCACAGTATGTAAACCGTCTGTAAAGCCGTAATAACCATCTGCTTTATGTTTATCCCCATAGACTGTGGTAGTTGTACCACCCGATGGGTGTGATGTAGATCCTAGTATAGTAATACTTGTGCTTGGCATACTGTATTTATTTTTTTATGAGACCATATGCTTGGGCGAATTTCTTCCATGGCATACCTTCTAATGTTTCTACATCATCGCTATGTATAGTGATTTGTTCACCAGTATGTCTTGTATAGCCATTAAATTGCATATAATCTCCTTTTTGGATTATTTTATCTAATAATATAGTTTTATGTTTTTTTCCTGTACCACCATTAAATAGTTTTATAGTACATTCCCCGTATATTTCTGAATTATTACCTATAAGTTTTTTATTAATGATTTTTTTCAATATTCTAGTTTTCATTAAATAAACTTCTCTGTCCTGCCCATGGTAGTTCTTTTCTTAATGCAAATGATTCAATATGTCTAATCGATTTACCCATAAACAGTTGTACCATATTTAATAGTTTTTTATCTTGTACCCAAAATTTGTGAAAACTTCTATCCCCATATGATCCCCATTGATTTGATATTTTAATTCTTTTATCATATGGCTCAGACCATCGAATGAATCTTTCACAAATTTTTTCATCGTGTTGTTGCCAGTAATCTATTTCACATCTGTATCTATATTTGTTATATGGAAGTCTCTCAACTATAGTAGTATTTTTTTTATTTTTCATCATTTCAGTTTCTGCTTCATTACTTGGTTGTTCAACATATTCTACTAATGTAGTAAATTTCTTGACCATATCTTCAACTAAATCATATCTATTTGTATAATATGTAATAATTCGCCAGTATTCATTAATACGACCGTATTGCATAATAGCATTTTTTCTTCCCCAAAATATCCAATCGTACATTTGCTGTAATTGTTCTTCAGTGCCGTATTCCAATAGATATTGATGGCCTGATGAATTTGGATCTCTAATATCTTTCATTAAGGATTTTAATTTATTTTTTACTGTTTTATCCCTAGCATATTTTAATAAAGTTTTAGTATATTGATTATATCCTGTTGGCATTTTTAATCTTACCTTATATGCCCATTCTTTATAGAATAATTTTTTTGAGTATTTTATTTCCATTGGATTTTTAATTCTTCTTTTTCAACTGTAATATCAATTGTACTTGTTTTTGCAGTATCTTCAAAAATTAATTTTCTACTAATTGGTGTCTTAATATCATTATCAATTACTCTTGATAAAGGTCTCGCACCCATTTTTTCATCAAAGCCTTTGTCTAACAAATACTTTTTAGCCTTTTCATCTAATATAACTTTTACTTTTTTATCTTTAAGTTGATCATTAAGTTCAGCAATAAACTTATCAACAATTAGTTTCATTGTATCTTCATTTAATGAATTGAATTTAATTGTTGCGTCTAATCTGTTTCTAAATTCTGGTGCAAAGAAATGTTTAACAGCATCATCATCAGCAGTCTTGTCTTGTCTTGTAAATCCAATTGCCATTTTTTCCATTTCTTCAGCACCTAAATTAGATGTCATAATAAGAATTACATTACGCATATCTGCTTTTTTGCCATTTGAACCAGTAATAAATCCATAATCCATAACTTGTAGTAATACACTATTAACACTTGTATGAGCCTTTTCTATTTCATCTAATAGTAATACTGCGTTAGGATGTTTTTCGATTTCATTAATTAGTAACCCAGCACCAATAGTTCCGTCTTCGTATCCAACATAACCTGGAGGTGCACCAATAAATTTTGCTACTGAATGTCTTTCTTGAAATTCACTCATATCAAAACGTACAAGAGGCATTTTCATATGTTCACTTAATTGTTTTGCAGTTTCTGTTTTACCACAACCTGTTGGTCCTATGAATAAAAATGATCCAATTGGTTTACCTTCACTTTTTAATCCTGCTCTTGCCACAACAATTTTATCTACTATTTTGTGTATAGCATCGTCTTGTCCAAATACTATTTTAGTCATTTTTGGTTCTAATTCTTTTAAATTGGTAGATTCTTTTTGTGCGATTTGTGTTTCTTCAATACCAGTCATACGTGATACTTCACGAACTACTGATTCATGATTTACTATCATTTCTTCTTCTGGATAAACTTTAAATTTTGCACAGGCACTATCTATAATGTCTAGTGCTTTATCTGGTAATTTTTTATCATGAATATATTTTGATGAGTAATCTATAGCATATTTTAAAGCATCATCATTAATAGTTACTTTGTGAAATTTTTCATAATACTCTTTTACTCCTTTAAGTATATCTAATGTAGTATCACGGTTAGGTTCGTCTATAGTAATTCTATTAAATCTACGCATTAACGGTCTATCTTTTTCAAAAGATGTTCTGTATTCTTCCCACGTTGTACTGGCTACTACTTTTAACATACCTTTTGCTAATGATGGTTTTAATAAATTAGCAAGATCTGTAGAACTTTGTCCCGACGTACCTGCTCCAGACATCATATGAGCTTCATCTATAAACATCACCACTTTGTTCTTTTTTTCTAATGCTTGTAATACCAATTTTAAACGTTCTTCAAAATCACCTCTATATCTTGACCCAGCCAGTAATGCACCAATGTCTAAACTATAAACTGTATGGCCTTCTAAAAATTTAGGACAGTTTTTATCGTGTATTTTTTGTGCTAGTCCTTCTATAATTGCTGTTTTACCTACTCCAGGATCACCTACTAATAATACATTGTTTTTTGTTTTTCTTGCTAATGTTTGAGCAATGTCATTTAATGACTGCTGTCTACCTATTAATGGATCAAATTGTCCTCTAGAGGCCATTTCTGATAAGTTTAATGTAAAACTTCGTAATAGTTTATTAGCTTGACTATCATCTAGATGAGCTTGTTGGTCTGTACCCATCATATGACTTTGATTAATGTAATCTGCTAGTGACTTCTTGTTAAGTTTATATTTTTTTATTAAAAATGCAACAAAACTTTTATCTTCTGAAAACATTGATAAAAATATATCTATTGGCTCTATTTCTTCTTTGCCTAAAAATAATACACTTGTAAAGCATCTGTTGAATACTCTTTCTAGACCTGCTGTTTTTTTAGGTGTTGTTACCTCAGCTTTTGTTTTAATTGAATCTAGTTCTGTTTCTAAATATCGAGCAACGTCTTTCCCCATTAATTCAACTTTAATGCCAAAGTCTTGCAGGAATTCTATAAAGCCTGGATCTTTTAACATTGCAAACATCATATGTTCAATAGTAACATATTCATGTTTATACTGTTTTGCTGTGGCTACTGCGTTACTAAAAATTTGTTCTAAATTACTATTTGGTACTAGCATATATTAATTATTGTACGATAAATTTTGTTATTGTCAAGTATCTATTAGTTAAAATATTTGGCAAGTAAATCTTTCTGCTCCTGTGTTAAGTTAGATGGTATTAATACATCGATTCTAATAAACAAATGACCTTTTTGTTTTGATCTTATAATTGGCATTCCTTCATTTGGTATTCTTATGTATGTACCAGGTTGTGTACCAGCCTGAACAGATGCTTTAATTGTTTTGTCACTTAATGTTTTAATAATAACAACCGTGCCAAGCATTGCTTCAATGGCATTAATTTGTTTAGATGTGTATAAATCATTATTTTTTCTCTCCCATTGTGGATGTCTGTTTACTTGTATTCTTACTTGTAGGTTACCAGGATTAACATTTTGTATTGAATCATCTCCTAAACCTTTATAGTTTAAAGTCATCCCGTTGTTTACACCAGCAGGAATATCTAAATTTACTATTTGTCTTTTTCCAGAACCTAATTGTACAGAGATTTGCTTTTTAAGTCCGTGGTATGCATTTTCTAGTGTAATAGGAACAGTAATAGCCATGTCTCTATTTTTTTGAACACGTCTACGTTGTTGGAACGGGTCATGGCCTCCAAAAAATTCTTCGAATATATCTGAAAATCCAGTGAATGGTTGGCCGCCAGTAGTGTGGCTGAATTGTATGCCGTCACCAAATTTTCTTTGTGTGTCATATTTTTGACGTTTTTCTTGTGTTTTTAAGCTATCATAAGCGGCACTAACTTCCTTAAATTTTTTTTCATCTCCACCTACATCAGGATGGTACTTTCTAGCTAATTTTTTGTAAGCTGATTTTATTTCTTTCTCTGATGCATCTTCAGATACACCTAATGTTTCATAATGCGTAGCCATTGTATATTATAGCATACCTAAAACTAATTCACTAACAAATTTGTTTCCTTCATAATTCATGTGATTTGGTAATGTTTTCCATCCTGGGGCGATCCAACTATGTTTATGATTATCTGGTGTTTGGTAATCATAACTTATTCTTGCAAGACTTTTTTCATTGTAACTATTTTCTAATTCAACGTCCCAGTTATAATCTCTAAAATTTAGTTCTTTTGTACTAAAACTAAAAAGATGTAAAACTTTAGTATTCGTTTCTTTGCAAATTTTATCACATTCTTTTACTAATATAATATGTGATAATTCATGAAATCCATATTCCATTAAATGTTCGTAATATAAATGTCCTGCGGCATAGATTTTATTCATATCTTTAAGTTCATCACATGGTCTAGCACCTAAAGGTTTATTATGTCTATTTGCTAATCGATAAGGCTCTGTGTGGCAAAATATTATAAGGTTTGGTTTTTGCGAAAGTACTTTTTTAGCATGAGTTAGAATTGTATACTGATTTGCTCCTGCAAGGCCTTTCCAAAGTAAAGTTGCTTTTAACTTTTCTTTTACAATAGAAGGCCATGTTTCTGTACCAGCATCTTTACAGAAGCTGTCTCCACAAAATGCTATTTTCATTATGCAATATTTAAGGAAAAGTCGTTTTGGTTATTTTTTATTTTTAGGAATTGTTGCACCAGGTTTACCAACATATAATCCAAAGAATGCCGCCCCTGCACCAACTATTGTTGATATGTACATTGCCTGAGCATTTGTTGGTTCTGGTAATTGCATAAACCACGTTACTGATTTATAAAATGCATAGATGTAAGACAACATTATAAGTCTAGGTATAAATCTAAATTTATCTAATAAACCTGCTGTCTTATTATACCATGTAGGCGCATCTTGTCCAGAGTCAGGAACAAGATCACTTTTATTCAGTTCGTATGTTATTTCTTTGACTTTAATTTTATCTTCTTCAGGCATATTGTTATTTATTTTCTAACTTTTTAATTCGGTTTTCTAGTTCTTCTATATTCTTTGCAATATCAGGAAAAGTTACTTTCCAAGCATTTCTAGGTTGATCAAGCCATGTCAATCCCCATTTATCACGTAAGTAATCTATAACGTTGTCAAATTTACTGTATGACCATATACCTAGTCTAGTAGTTTTAAAGTAATGGATAAATGCGGCTCCAATTATAGCACCAACTATAGCAGTATAGATCCATAGTCTATCTGATAGCATAGTTTCTATCATTTATTCTTCGTTTTCATGCACAGTTTCATAATAGTCTTTATATGCTACTATAATATTTCTATGCTCTGCTATTGCTATTCTTATATCTGCAAAGTTAGTAGATATAGTTTCATAACCTTCTTGATCTAATGCAAACAACACTACATCTTGCTTTGGATCTTCTTTAAGTTTATTCCAAACTTCTTCAGCATTGTTTTCGTTAATAATAATCCATTCTACTTCTTTAAGTTTTAATGGTGCAGGTAAGTCTATATTTAGAGGTGTTTTAGGTTCTGGTCTATTTAATACTTCTATCATTTTTATAGGAGTCGTGCAACTTTGCAATATAAACATTGTGACTATTATTAATGCAATATATCTCATAAGTTCTTTTCTTTCCACGCATCTGACTGTGCGTTAGGATCAAAATTTGGATTTGCTAATCTCCAACACTCTGGATTAATTTCGCTTGGTTTAGAAGCAGTTAATTCATCTTCAGTAAGTTCAGCACCAGAGGCAATTTCCAAACATCGATTTGCATTTTCAGTTTCTTTATTAATTACCTTTTCAACTAATCCTGGTTTGTTTTCTGCTAAATTACCAAGGTCATGTCTACCTAGTTTATTAGTAAGATTTTTTTTATCGGCTTCTAATGCATCATTTTTTGTTGCTAAATCTTTGTTTATAGATTGTATTTGTTCAAACTCTTGTTTTTGTTGTTCAATTAATGCTTGTTGTTCTGTAACAGCACTTGTTAACTTTATCTCATTGGCTTTAAGTAATTGATTATCTGCTCGTAGTTTTTGTACATAGAAGTATCCACTTGCACCACCGGCGAGCATTATCACCATTAATAAAAGTTTAATTTGAAGCATTATTGTTTGCTAGGGCCACCTACTGCCATAAAAAAGTCTGCAATAACAGGACCAAATGTTGCTATTGCCCATATTAAGAATGCAATGCTGACAAGTCCTGCTAGTAACCATTTGTTATTTTTATTGTCAGCGGCCATTTTAAAAGCAATTAATTCATTGCCTAAAACTCTAGCACTGATTTCAAATTTACTTTCTTTATGATCATCGTCTGCCATTATGCTAATGCCCTTATTCTATTTCGTAATCTTTCTGCTCTGGAACCTACTTGTTTTGCCCAGCGAGAGTCCATCATTTCAACAGCCGCCTTTTCCCAGTCGCCTGCATTTACACCTGCAATAAATTTTTTAAATTTAGATAGTCTTGGTCTTCCCATATTGAATGTCATATTTACAATCACTTGCTGTGCTTCTTCTGGTAAATCTTCTAAATCAGGAAAAAGTTTTTTTGCTTCGTCAATCATAACAGAAACATCTTCATCGAATGCTTCGTTTACTCTATCTAAATGAACACCAGTGCCAACTGATTGACCATATTCTTCATCTGATTCTACGATTAAATGTCCTATGCCAAATGTTGGGTATCCTAAATGATCTTTGTAGATTTCGTACTTGACGCCCTCATCTACTTTGAGGGTCTCTCTTAATTGTTCTATATCCACTATACTACCTCGTTGGTATATCGCAATGGACTTACTGCCATTATTTGTTCTAAGGTATTTAACTGGTATATGTATCGTTTAGGATCTTTATAGAATTTGAATTCCCAATCTTTATCTTCAGTAAGTATTTTAAGTTCTCCAACTAATTTGTCTATTTCTTTAACAGATTTCCTACTGCGTGGAAATTCTGCAAAGACTTTATAAAAACCATGTCTATTTGTACTATCTATAGCATCTGCATCTAGTACTTCATTATAGCCTTTTTCAATAAAATTTTCTAAATCCTTTGCTACGTCTAAGTATTTTGCATTAAAATCTAGTACAATAACGTCTTTATCTTCACCCATTTTGCTTTTGTACCTATCCACGCCAAACATTGGATCTACATATTCTCTTAGATCACCTTTTTCAATTGATGAATCTAAGAAACTGTAATCTTCTGTAACATTTTCTTTGTTTTCTTCACCATATGCTTTTAAAACTGGTTTTGGCATACATATTTCTACAATCCATACAGGAGTAGGATCAAATTTAGGTTTTTTAGTACCTGGTCTAAAATCAGCATAACTTTCAATTTTACGTGGTTCTAACAATTGATCTTTTTTATACAGTACTTTACAGCCATTTTCAGTAAGTCTAGTTCCACCTTCTGGATTAGGCATCTCATCTGTTCTATACATAAATGAACATTTTACTCTATGGCGTTCAACGATAGGTCCTTCAACTAATTCACCTTTTTTCCAGTTTTTATACAAATACATATCGAGTCTATCAAATACTCGTTCAAAGTCCGTAAGAACCTTCAATTGACCTGTGTTTTCGTATATGCGTTGTATGTTTTTTAAAACTTCTACTAGATCATGCATGATACAGTATTTATGCGGTTAGAAAGGTATCTATTCATATAACATTTCACTATATGATACGTAGTTTTTTATATTAATACCACGTTTTTTATCTATTTCTTTGTTCCAGAGTTTTAATTGTGCCCTTTTAGATGCTGAATATAGGGTTTCATCGTATTGATTTTTTAACGTATCAACAACTTCGTTGTAAAATTTTTCTAAACAAGGAAAAAATTGTAATTGTTCTTTTGTTACTTTGTTTAGATTATCTAAACATAAATTTCTATATTCTATTGTTGAATGAATCATATCCATAAATTCTGGACCATGTAAGAAAATTGCTTGTATATCCCATTTAATATTATTGTGTTGATTATTACTTGCTAAATTATATGCCCATTCAATTATTTTATGAAGATTATTAACATTAATAATATTAACAGTTGGTGTAAAGTATAAGTCAATTTTTGTATTTGATAATCTGGCATGATCAATTATTGTACTAACATTTTTTGTAATGGCTGACCATTTGCTTGGATACCTAATATATTCTTGTATACCTTCTATTCCATCAATACTTAAATTTAATGAAACCCTTCTAAACTCTCCAATAATGTTTAAAAAACGTTTTTGTGCATTTGTAACATTTGTATTAAAAACTAAAGAAATATTTTTAGCATAACCTTTTTCAATAAGTTTTTGTAAAAATTGATAGTTTCCTTCTACTAGTGTTGGCTCACCTCCTGTAAGATATATTAATTTTACATGAGGCATATACAATTCTAATTCAGTCCAAATATCTGAATCAATATTATACCAATCGAATGTATAAGTTTTTGCACTATCAGGAGCAAGTAATCTAAATTTCTCATTTTTATTAGCAATGTTTTCAAGTTCTTCACCAAGTTCACTGGAGTACATTCCAGTACACATACGACATCTTAAGTTGCATAAATTTCCAAAACGTATATCTAAATAAATTGGTAAGTCAGGCATGACGTGTTTTGATTCACGTACCTTTTTTTGATCTAGTCTCATACCTTGGAAACTGGTAGTGTATTGGGTGTTGACCAATTCTGCATTATAATCCTCATAGTATTGTTTAACCTCTTTGACTTTGTTTGCCCAGTCATCATTTGCTCGTTGTCTAAAACTATATTCATTATTACGTTCTTTTCTATAACATTGTCCACAATCTTTTATTTGTTTACCTTGAATCATACGTTCTCGTATGTCCTTCATATATTCGTCATTCCATAAATGACTTAACTTATTTTTTGATACGTGCATATGAGAACCTTCTAGTTTTTTAGTAGGTGCTTCTGCTACACAGCACAATTTAACCGATCCATCAGTATCGATCATTTGATGCATCCATGGGTAGATGCAGAAAGTTTTTGAAATATTATTATCCATAAAAGTCTGGTATATAGTCTTCTATTTTAAGTTTCCTAATTGTGCATAATTGGTTAATATATTCATAAAGAGGTTTTGTTCTATCAATATTATTACTATTAAATAAAGTTTTTTTTAAATTAATTAATTCTAAGTCAAATTTTGTAGCAGATTTTATTCTAGTAGATGATTTTAAATATTTTTCTAATTGTGTTAAAAACTTGTTTTTCATATAAGTTGGTGCAGATAGAATATCTAATTGTATTGGACCATATACTCTTTGTAAATTTACTCGTAACATTTTATTTTTTTTAGCATATAAGTTTTGCATTTCTATAATCCAATTCATGAATTGTTCAAATCCAAAAATAGATAATGTTTGTAATGCAACATGAATAGATAATTCAAATTTGGTGTCGGCTAATGCTTTTATATTTTTAGTAACTTGTTTAAAGTTACTTGGGTATCTTATAAAATCATTTGATTTTCCATACCCATCTACACTTGCATTAATTGTAACTAATTTAAATTTTTTGAGATTGTTATAAAATCTATTGTTTATGTTAGTTAGATTGCTTACAACACCTATGTTTATATTTTTAGCCAATTCTTTGTCTACTAGAAAATCAATGTATTCATCGTATTCAGGAATAAGAGAAGGTTCACCACCTTGTAAATTAATATGTTCTATATCAGTTGACATTTCGCATATATCTTTAAGAACTTGTGGACTAATAGTTTGTACACCATTACTCGATTTGAAATCTCCGGTTTCATTGGCCCAAGTAGAACTTCTATTACTGTTACACATTATACATTTAAGATTACAAAAATTAGACCAATCTAAGTCAAGTGATACAGGATTCTTTTTAATTGGGGTATTCTTATAAAAACTATTATATTCATGTCTCCAACTTACTGCTCCTGCTTTTTCTCTATAATAACAATTTTGACAAACTGGGATAGGAATATTATCAGTCATTGATTTTTTTGCTTGTGAACGTATATCACTATTCCAAAATCCTTTTGGATGTTGATCTTTGTGCTTTACGCTAGGACCACAAAGTCCAGTTCCTCTATGTGAACTACCTAGACCTATAAATGCAAATTTACAGTATACCGACATTATATTAGTATTTAATGATTATATTTCTTAGCTGGAATATACTTTATTAATAGTATTATTAACTTTTACGAACGTTGCACATTTTGGCATATCTTTAATTCTTCTTGCTCCTATGTATGTACAAGTGGATCTTACACCACCTATTATTTCAATTACAGTAGGTTCAATTGGGCCTCTATTATCTAACAATACACTTTTGCCTTCTGCACCACGGTAACCATCTTTTCTAGCACCATGAACTTCCATAGCACGATCTGAAGCCATGCCGTAGAACTC
>Ga0066868_10000816_pt1 | contig 11421 bp, 13 predicted proteins | sample ETN01SmetaG_FD_65607 | JGI IMG/M metagenome (GOLD analysis project Ga0066868, IMG submission 65607) | Marine microbial and viral communities from oxygen minimum zone, Eastern Pacific Ocean - ETNP2014F12-01SV259 | ecosystem: Environmental > Aquatic > Marine > Oceanic ...
GTTGTTTTTGTGTAGTTTTAGAAGGGATTCCTCGTGAATTGGGTAAAAAAATATCTGAAATGCTTTCTGTTCCTACTATAGGAATTGGTGCTGGTCCTGACTGCGATGGCCAAGTTTTGGTTGTAAATGATATACTAGGCCTTTATGATGCTTTTACTCCTAAATTTGTAAAAAAATATGCACATCTTGCAGATGACATGAAAAAAGTATTTAGGGATTACATCAAGGATGTTAAAGAAGGAAAGTTTCCCGAGGATAAGCATAGTTTTCATTAAAAATAATTTAAAAAGTATGAAGCAAAAAATATTGGAAAAAGAATAAAAAAATTAATTATCTTTGAATTGGTGCTCGGTTGATTCGGAACCTCCTGCAGCGTTTTTCATCCTATCTCCTTGCACTGCCGTTCCGAAATTGTCAAAGAACTCAGATCCCACTGCTATTTGGTGTTTTATACCTTTGTAGCCCCTACTCTCCGCTCTTTCCTCACGAGCTTGAATATCTCTCAAGAAGCCCATACCATCTCCAGGAGTATTAAATCGTTCAGCATCCTCAAAAGCTGTAACTCCCTTTTGTCTCCATTCTGGTAAAGTTGAAAATGGATAACAGTACCCAATTTCAACAAGTTTATCTGCAAATTCATCTATCTCTCGATTAGATAAATTTGCGGCCCAGTTAAAAGAAGGAGACATATTATAAGTAAACTCTGCCCAAGAGGCTTCTTCACGAACTCCTTGAAGGAACTCTAAAGCGACTCCTAAGTCAGGAGTTCCAGTTTCCATCCAAAGTACATCTGCATATTTAGCGTATGCTCTTCCGCGGGCTATGGCTGCTTCTAGATTATGTCCTTGACCTTGTGGATCCCCAAATTCAAATCTGCCATCCATACCTGAACTCCGGATATACTTCCCATCTGTTTCTTCCATGTCATCGGTGTAACCAACAATAAATTTTGCAGCAAGTGTATCAGTTCTGGCAATTATAACTGTAGGAGTTCCGTAAATATCTGCAGTTAATCTTGCTGCAACTAATTTGTCTATAAACGTACTTGTAGGTATAACCGCTTTCCCCGCCATATGACCGCATCTTTTGGATGAGGGATCTTGATCTTCAATATGTACGGATGCTACACCTGCATAAATCATATCTCTTGTAAGCTCGTGAACATTATTTATTCCACCAAAACCTGCTTCAATATCAGCAACTATGGGAACACGCCAATCAATGGAATCTTCGCCATAGGCCAGTCTATCAACTTTGGTAGCACCATCAAATGCAGCATTCAATCTTCTTACTAAGATAGAACCATCCCTATCCCCGTAAAGTCCCATGTCAGGCAAAACTTGATCGTTTGCATTTGCCGCAACCATCCATCCGCTTAGATATGCTACTTCATTACCGCCTCTAACTGCATTTACAGCCTCAACAGGATTATCAACTCCAAAACCTCTAACACCCTCATTTCTTTTCAATAATTCCCAAAATCTTTCAGCAGTATATCTGGCAATAGTCGGATCGTTTGCTACTACCGGCCTTAATCTTTGAACCTGATCTGGAGAAAAAGGACGTGTAACATTATCCCATCTATTGGGATGTCTACTAGGTACATATAAATTTCCATCATATTTTTGTGGTGTTGGTTGCGCTGTCATTTTTATTTTACCTCATAGTTTTTAATTTAATTTTTATACTATTGAAAAAACACATTAAGAACATTAGAAAGAACCTCTACTTTTTGTTGTGGTTGTAAAAACATTGTTTATTCCTTGTTGGTAATTTTAAATATTGTTACTATCGCTGTTTTTTAGATTGGTTTTTATTACTTGTTTATAAAATTTGTTGTGGGAATGTATTGAGGTGGTAGATGAAATTGTTAATCTTGTATCCCTGAAACTTATAAACTACGTCTTTTGCCTGCGAAAGCTTCTCCCAATTCCGTTGCAAAACCTTTTTGTAAGTTGTCTAGAGCTGTATGGCTGTGTTCAAATTTTCCTTAGAAAATTAATATTAACAAACATTAAACAAAATTTATAAACCTATATTTCTTCTTCTTTTCCATATGAATTCAACTTTAAAAAACAAAAACATTGTAATTGGGATAACCAGCAGTATTGCATGCTACAAAGTTCTTGAGTTAATAAAAAAACTAAGAAAATTAAGAGCTAATGTTCATGTAATCATGACAAAAAGCGCTACAAAGCTTGTAGATACAAAAGATTTTGAAAAAGTAAGCAATAATGCAGTTAATATAGATTTATTTAATCCAAATGTTGATTATAAAGATTATATTAAAAAAAATAAGTCAATAAGGCATATTTCTTTGGCCGATAGTGCTGATTTAGTTCTGATATGCCCTGCAACTGCAAATATTATTGGAAAAATAGCTTATGGAATTGCTGATGATTTGTTAAGCACAAGCATAATGGCCACTAACGCTCCTGTTTTAATTTGCCCCGCAATGAATGTAAAGATGTGGAAAAACTCAATCTTACAGGAAAATGTAGATAAATTAAGAAAATTAAGATATGAGTTTATTGATCCTGAATGCGGAATATTAGCTTGCGGCTATAAAGGCATCGGCAGGTTAGCAAATTTAGATAGGATTGTAGAAAGAATAAAAGCAACAATTGAGCGTAGAAGCGACTTAAAAGGAAAGAAAATTTTAGTAACAGCAGGGGCAACATCAGAGGAAATAGACCCTGTAAGAATCATTACCAACAAAAGCTCTGGAAAGATGGGTGTTTATATTGCAGAAGAAGCATTTTTAAGAGGAGCAGATGTAACACTAATCAGAGGCATTAATTCAGTAGAGCCCAATTATCATTTTAAAGATATAAAAGTCAATAGTGTTAAGGATTTATTCAATACAATAAAAAATAATATTAAAGATAAAAATGTAATGATTCATGCTGCTGCTGTTTCTGATTTTACAATCAATAACAAATCTAAAAATAAGATTAAAAGTAATGAAAATCTACATTTGGAATTAACACCCACAACAAAAATATTTGAAAACATTAAGAAAATTAAGAAAAACATATTATTAATTGGATTTAAAGCAGAGTATAATGTAGTCAAAAAAATATTGGTGGACAGAGCTTATGACCTCCTGAAAAGCGCAAATGCAAACATTGTTGTAGCAAACGATGTTGGCAAAAAAGATGTTGGTTTTAACACAGAAACAAATGAGGTTTATATTATCGATAAAAATAAGAAAGTCAAACATTTAAAGTTAGCAGACAAGAGGATTATTGGAAATAAGATATTGGATAATATCTAGAAAAATCATTTCTTACAATCACTTATTGCCTTTTTTACGTTCCAATAAATAAACCATACGTTCAGCCATAACGAGCTGTTTTTTAGAGACGTCAACAGCCGCACTTAATGATATAAACAGGACAATGAGCGTAAGCCAGCTGAATATTGCTACTACCATTACCCCCGTCATCTCTCCTTCTTTGATATAAATCCTGTTTATAAGTATAAAACCCAGAATAGCTGTAGCAACACCTACAATTAGAAGAACTACTTCGAAAACGTTGATTTTTGAAGTTAATTGATATCCCATCCAAATTGCCTCTTTTTAGTCTTTTAGTTCACTTTTAAGCATATTATTTAAAATTTTCCTTTTTAGCTAAATGCATAACATTTAAAAATAAGTATAATTTTCTAATCGTATATGGCAAAGAAAAGTCGTGGCCTAAACGCAGGCAAGAAACTGAAGCAGAGAAGGCATAAAAACAGATGGAAAGATAAGTGGTTTGTAAGGCGCGTAAGGCGTTTAAAGGCTAAATCTGACCCTCTGGAAGGCTCATCCCAGGCAGAAGGGATTGTTCTTGAAAAAGTACAGTTGGAAGCTAAGCAGCCAAACTCTGCAATGAGAAAATGCGTTAGGATACAGCTAATTAAGAATGGTCGTCAAGTTACTGCATTCTGTCCAGGAGATGGAGCAACAAAGCTTATTGACGAACATGATAAGGTCATGGTAGAATGTATTGGAGGAGCGATGGGAAAAAGTAAAGGTGATATTCCTGGAGTGAGATGGCAGGTTATTAAGATAAATGATCAAAGCTTAGACGCATTATTGAGGGGCAGAATAGAAAAAGCTAGAAAATAAAATAATTCTTGAAAATGTTATCACAAATAAAGGTTTTCAACAGGTGGGGTATGGACGGGATTAAGGTAGATGATCTTGGATTAAAACCTTATATAACTTTAGAGCCAAGAATTGTCCCTAAAACTGGAGCAAGGTATGCAAAAAATAGGTTCCATAAAAGTAAGATATTCATAGTTGAAAGATTAATCAATAAGATTATGATACCAGGACATAAGTCCAAAAAACACTTTAAGACAAGCCGTCATACAACTGGAAAAGCTAACAAGGCATTATCTATAGTAGAAAATGTTTTTAGCCTTATAGAAAAGCAGACAAAGGAAAACCCAGTAAAGGTTTTTGTAAAAGCACTTGAAAATGCAGCTCAAAGAGAAGAGATCATAACAATAGAGTACGGAGGTGCCAGATATCCTAAAGCAGTTGAATGCGCGCCTCAAAGACGTGTAGATATAACTTTAAGGCATATGGCGCAGGGTGCATATCATAAATCCTTCAACTCAAAAAAATCCATAGAAAACTGTTTAGCAGAAGAAATAATTAATGCTTATAGGTTAAATGCAGCTTCAAATGCGATATCAAAGAAGTTTGAAGTTGAAAGACAAGCTGATGCTTCTAGATAAATTATTGTTTCTATTATTTTTTCCTTTTTCTGCCTTTAGCCATCTCCTTAATCCAAACATCTCTCTGAGGGAATGGTATTTCTATTCCATTCTTATCGAATTCCTGCTTTATTGTTTTTACCAAATCAAAATAAAGGTTCCAATAATCTTCTTTGTTGACAGCAGGCCTTACAGCAATATTAACAGAACTATCCCCTAAGCTTTTTGTCACAACTTGCGGTTCAGGATCTTTTAGGACTCTTTTGTCTTTTTTTAATATTTTTTGTATGATTTTTATTGCCTTGTCAATATTGGAGTTATAGCTTATTCCTACTTCTAAATTGAATATTTTTCTTGTTGGATTGCCGGTGTAATTTTGTATCACGTCTCCCCATATTTTGCTGTTTGGAATTGTTATCTTTACATTGTCCGGGCTTTTTAAGACGCAAGCTGCAATTCCAACCCTTTCAACACCGCCTACAACACCTCCAATATTTATCCAGTCTCCTACCTTAAATGGCTTATGAAACAGAATAAAAACTCCAGAGGCTAAATTTCCCAGAGCATCTTTAAGAGCAAAACCAACAATAAAGCCCATAATGCCAAGCCCTGCAATCAAACCAGAGACATTTACACCTAAATTTCCTAAGATTATTATTAATAGGATTCCCCATAATGCAACCCTTGCTATATTTTCAATAAAGGTCTCAGCGCTTCTCTCGAAATTTACCCTGTCAAAGAACCTTTCTATCAAATGCACCAGGACTCTTATTATTATAAATCCTACAACTAAGATAATGGCTGCGGTTATGAGTTTTGGCCCAAGACCGCTTAATTTACCCAAAAAATCATTCCATATGTTCTGCAATAGGGATGGCATGATGGAAGAATGTATTATCTAGTTATTATTTAAAGATTATGTTTTTGTTTTACCTATCTAACCTTACCATCCTTAACCTTCTCAACAGAAATAGCTTCCTTATCTGTTTTTAACTTCAAATCATTAAAAAATACTTTTCCTTGCCTAGATTCAATCTTCAATTTTTGAAAACTGTCAAAACTTAATTCTTTGTTGGAATTTTCCAAATTACCAAATCTGACATCATCTCCTGGTTCTGATTGCTTTACAGTTAATAATCCAACATTCCCTTTATTGTCTTCTGCTGCCAATAACATTCCCTGGCTCTCTATGCCCCTTAACTTCGCATGCTTTAGGTTTGTCACAACTATTATTTTTTTGTTTTTCATTTCACCCTTTGAATAAAATTCTTTTATTCCAGCGACTAACTGCTTTTTTTCTGTTCCAAGATTAATCTGCAAGACATAAAGCTTATCAGCATTTGGGTGGTCCTTTACTTCAATAATTTCCGCAACCTTAAGGTTCAATGGGGAAAGTTCTTCTTTAGCCTCTTCAATCTTCCTTACCAATATTTTTTCTTTTCCAATTTTATGATTTTTCAAATCAAAACCGATGTCTTTCCATTTTAGTTCTTTTATATTTAACTGCTTTCGAAGTTCAGAAGAAAACTGAGGCAATATAGGCTCTATTAAAATGCTTAAATTCTTTGCAATATTTACGCATAATGAACAAATCTTCTGCACCTTATCCTTATCTTCTTTAATCAAAGCCCAGGGCTCATTTTTCTGGAAATACTTATTTCCGATATCAGAAATCAATAATATTTCATTAACTGCAGAATTAAAGTTTAGTTCATTATAATTTTTTTCAATGGCTTTTATTTTCTTATTGATATCGTCAATTAGGGTTTTATCATTGTCTATGGCTTTTATTTTTCCATCAAAATTTTTATTGACAAAACTGATTATCCTATAGCAGAAATTCCCTAGATTGCCAACCAATTCATTGTTAATTCTATCCCTAAATTCATCTAAATTAAGGTCTATGTCTGCAAGCTTCTTTGACAGAACATTGGCATAATAATACCTCAAATGCTCTGCATCATATTTTTTTAAAAAGTCTTTTGCAGTAAAGAATGTGCCACGTGATTTTGACATTTTTTCATTATTTACAGTCAAAAACCCATGTACAAATATACTTTCAGGAAGATTAAAGCCAGAGGCATGCAGCATGGCTGGCCAGAATAAGAAGTGGAAATAAGTTATATCCTTGCCGATGAAATGTACTATTTTGCTTTCGTTCCATGCTTTTTCTGTTTTTTTTGTATCTTTATTCAGGTAGTTTGCTAAACTTGAGATATATCCAATAGGTGCATCCAACCAGACATAATAATACTTATTTTCCTCACCAGGAATCTTGAATCCAAAATAAGGCCCGTCTCTTGATATATTCCAGTCTTCCAGGCCTTCCTTAATCCAGTTGAGAACAAAATTCTTGATTTCCTGCTGGAAATTCTCATTTTTGCTGATGTATCTTTTAAGAAAATCTGAAAGTTTGCTTAATTTGAAAAAATAGTGCTCTGATTTCTTTCTTACAGGCCTGTTCTTGCATATTGTACAGTAAGGCTCAATCAAATCAATTGTTTTATACGTAGCATTGCACGCCTCGCATACATCACCGTACTGATCAGGGGAGTTGCATTTTGGGCATTTACCCTTTACATATCTGTCTGGCAGTGTTCTCTTACAATTTCCACAATATGTTACCTCGATTTCTTTTTTATAAATAAATCCTTTTTTCTTCAGCCTTTCAAATATTAAATCAGAGAAATATTTATTTTCCTTGCTATTAGTTGAGTAGTAGCTGTCAAAGCTTATATAAAATCTGTTGAAATCTTCTAAATGTTCTTTATAGAACTTCTGAATTAACTGCTCCGGTTTTATTCCTAAATTGCGGGCTTTTACCTCTATTGGGGTCCCATGTGTATCATCAGCGCAGCAGTAAATCGCATCCTTGCCTATTAATTTCAAAAATCTTACAAATATATCTGTCTGAATATATTCTACTAAATGGCCGATATGTATTGGTCCGTTTGCATACGGAAGTGCTGAAGTTACAATTATTTTCTGCCCTTTGAATTTTACCACCTACAATAAAGAAAAAATGAGTGTTTAAAAATGTTTGCGAACAGTGAAAATGTTCATATTAGAAAATTTTATAAAGTTGTTGTATGAGTAAACATCTATGGCAAAGTGGGATAAAACACAACTTATGGAACGAAGACTTGAAGGAAAATTAGAAAGAAGATTTATGGGTTTAGGTGGTTTATTTTATGAAGGCAGGTTTGTAATACATCGCAATACTAGGATTGATGGTGGAGTTTGTTTGGGTCAGGGGGTAAGAGAAGCAATAGTTGTCGATTCAACGAAATATCCCATGATTAACGCAGTATATAGAAAATTAGAAACCATGATTAAAGGTAAAGACACGATTCTTTCCTCAGTATATACTCTGGTTGACAAAACATTAAAATACGATGAGAAATTTGCTCTGAAAATAGATAAAAAATATCCTGATAAAAAAGTATCTCTGGATTTGTTTATTATTAATAGAAAGGGAGTTTGCAGACACATGGCCTTGTTATGTGGAGTTTTATTAGAAAAGTTGCATAATTCTGGAATTATTAGAGGAAAACCAAGCATAGATCGGAATCATATTCCAATGGTTGGTGGTCATGCATGGTGCCGTTATACTAATTCTGTGGGCGACGTCTTCATTTTAGATGTAGCTCAACATTTTTTAGGGAGGTTAGACAAGCATGAAAAGAATGTTAAGATAGATAGTTACAAAATTTGGGAATATTATAGGCCGGAGTAGCTTGTTAGATTCATCTACCTTTCTTCTTACTACCTTTCATCTTCTTAGTAATTCCTATTTTCTTATTGCATTTTCCACATTCAAAAATATAGGAAGGAACTCCTTCAAAAGTTTTTCTTGCATATTCTGTTGTTGTTTCTGACTCATTTCCACAATAAGGGCATTTATACTGGATTTCTACTTTTAATTTTGTTTCAACCTCTTCATTAGGCTCTTGATATTTACATGCAGAGCACTCATAAACATCAGCTTTCTTGTCTACTTTACCATTTTTTTTAATTGGTTTTCCTACTGTAGGAGTATTGCATTTTGGACAAGTTCCCCTGTAGACCCATGCAGTTGCAAATCCATCTCCCATTGACCTGTTTGTAAAATACAAACATTCTTCCATGCTGTTTGGTTTTTTTAATGTCATATTGTTATATTAAGCTCTTTTATTTGCTTTTTGCAAAGGTTTCTGATAAGGCTTGCATCTCCCCTTGCCTTTTCCTCAGTCTTATAATATTCTGCATTCAGGAATAATACATCTTTCTGGCCTAAATCAATGCTTTTGACTTCATTAGGAAATTCCTCTATGAGTGATTTTAATGCTTCTAGAGCCTCATAGCCCTTTTGTGCAGAAGCATTTCTTATCTTTGATGAATTCAATATTCTTGCAGAGCCTCCTCTGCATCCAAATCCCCAGTCAGTTGTGCTGCCTCTTCCCCATTGCCATCCCTCTATATGCAGAAGCTCAGCTTCCAAAGTTTTTATCTTGAAGTCAAGAAGGTATTTTAGCGAAAGAGGCATGTCTTTATTTGCTGCAGCAAAGCCTGTAATCTGTGCAAGCAGCCCATTTATTTTTTCTGTCGAATTTGGAGGTGTTTTCATATCAGCACCGAATTTCTCATCTATTTCGTTTAGTCTTTTAACACCCTGGTCGAATGTTATAGTTTCAGAGCTAGTACAACCATACAAAATCATCGAAAACAATACCAAAACAAAAATTATTGTTTTATTCAATCCTTTTCACCTCAATGCTTATTGCTTCTGCATTAACTTTAATCATTTTTGGACACTCAACGAACTCATATTTATTCTTTTCGCAATAGGTTTTTATTTTGTTTTTTTCTTCTTCATTATTAAACTTCACTATTACATTTATGCCCTTATTGTTTTTATGTATGATGTTAAATTGTTCTAGATCCTTTTTAATTTTTTTATTTATTTGTTCAAAGAATTCATATCTGGTTTTTAAATTTATCAATTTATTATATAAAGAACTATAATATCCCTCCTCAAATGTTAGATTTTCTAAATATTTTTTATCTTCTAATGTACTGCTATTAACTGAAATAAAACCACCGTGCCCCAAATTTATTGGCTTCCACTTTCCAAAGCTGCATACAATCATATCTGCGTAGTTTCCATTGTAGAAGTCAGAGCCAATGCACCCGGAAATATCCAAAATAACTAGGATATTGTTTTTTTTGCATATTTCATAGATTTCCTTAACATTTTGTTCAGCATAATAACCAGCAGGATTTGAGTAAATTATCGCAGAAGCATCTTTTTCTCTCAAACTGTTAACATCAATAACTCCGTAATCTGTTTTTAATTTCTCAATATTGAATTTTAATTTTTCAGCGTATTGGAAGTAAGTTAACCATCCACCTTGATCAGGAATCAATATCTTTCCATTAGGGAACTTTTCTTTAACTATCTTTAATGCTGTTAAGATTGCTTTATTGCCTCTCTCAGTTAAGAAGATATTATTCTGTTTTGTATACTTTTTTAAAATGTTGATTATTTTGTTTTTCATTATTGGAAGATATTTATTTCAGTATTTAAATGATTACAATTTTCAGTGATAATAACAAAAATAATATAAACTACAATAATTCCCAAAGATACATGGACTTTTACAAATTAATATCAAGCGGCTATAATGAACTTTATGGAAAAGAGCAGGAAATAAAATTCAATATAATAAAAGAGAATCTTAATATACAAAATAATGATTTATTGCTCGATGTAGGCTGCGGAACAGGAATTTCTAATTTTAACTGCAATATTATTGGCATAGACCCGTCAATAGAGCTTTTGCGGCAAAATAAACCATTAGATCACATCAGCAATAGGATAATGGCCAGGGCAGAAAACATTCCCTTCAAAGACAATACTTTTGACAAAGTCATTTCTGTAACATCAATGCACAATTTTAATGATATTGAAAAAGGCATTAATGAAATAAAAAGAGTTGGCAAGGAAGATTTTGCATTCAGCATTTTAAAAAAGAGTGTATTATTTGACTCAATTAAAAGAAAAATCAATGAAAACTTTAATATTAGAAAAATAATTGATGGGAAAAAAGATTGGGTCTTTATTTGTAGTAAGGTTTTTAAATGAATAATATATTTCTTTATATGCCCCCATCTAGCTCAACCGCAGAGCGTTCGGCTGTAGAAAGTGTTTGACAAAGCATTTTGCTGTGAATGAAAAACACTCAGCCGTTACCGAAAGGTTGCTGGTTCAAATCCGGCGGTGGGGATATTTCTTTAAAATGTAAGTCCGGAGAATACAAAACTTAAAACTTTCATAAATATAAAATAAAAAGCTAAAGAGCCAATCAAAAAGATTGGAATGTACTTTAGACCACTTTTAATGTTGCCTTTTTCTACAATAGAGACAATAAGGGAAGAAAAAAATGAAATTACTGCTAAAGCTGCTATTGAAAAGTATTTAAAATTGTCAGGTTCTATAGCCACTCCACTAACACTAAAAGGCAAAGTTCCTGCTCTAGCTGTTGCAACTGACAGCTTGGATATAAAGCTAAGAATAACTATTAAAAGATTATAGGATAAGGCAAACAGCAAAGGAGCAATAAAAATTACTATTGCTGCCATAAAAATCATATAAGCTACAGCCGAAGCAGATATTTCCTCCTTCAAAACTTTGGTTTCTTTGATACGCTGAACTATTTTGTCTATTAG
>Ga0066868_10000833_pt1 | contig 11269 bp, 9 predicted proteins | sample ETN01SmetaG_FD_65607 | JGI IMG/M metagenome (GOLD analysis project Ga0066868, IMG submission 65607) | Marine microbial and viral communities from oxygen minimum zone, Eastern Pacific Ocean - ETNP2014F12-01SV259 | ecosystem: Environmental > Aquatic > Marine > Oceanic ...
CGTGTTCTTTGGCATCCATGGTCGACACGCGCATCCCAACAGTTTCCCAGAGTTCGACAATGCGTTTTAGCGCAGACGCGTCAGTTTTGTCCGTTGGGGTAACAATGCAACGGGCTCCTTTGTACAAGGTATCGGTCGATACACGGAATCCTGATTTCTCACCTCCCGCAATGGGGTGGGCGCCAACGAAAAAAACTCCATCAGGAATCAAGGCCTCCACTTCCTGCACCAGAGATTCTTTTACTGAGCCGACGTCGGTGACCAAACATCCTGGCTTGATGTGCGGAGCCATCTCGCGGACCAACTGGCCTATAGCCCGCACGGGTGAGCACAGGACCATCAGATCGGCATCTTGTACCGCTGATTGCATATCAAGCGCCACCTCGTCGATGATGCCCAAGCTTTTGGCTTCTTCCAGATTAGCCTTGTTGCGTCCGTAACCCACAAGTGATTTTACCAATCCGAGCTTGCGCAGTACTTTTGCCAGCGACCCCCCTAAAAGGCCAACGCCTATAATGGTTACCCGATCAAATGAATTCATTCTCTTAAGCCTTCCTCGGGTAAGAACCCAGCACTCTCAGAAACAGACACATCTTCTTCAATGACGCTAACGATTTTTGAATTGCAGAATCATCGGTGTGCCCTTCCAGATCGACATAAAACAAATATTCCCAGGGCCGGTCCCTGAGTGGACGCGATTGGATTTTCGACAGATTGATTTTATTGCGACCGAAGAGTTGCAATACTTTGAGAAGAGATCCCGCTTCGTCCTTGATGGAAAACATGACAGACGTTTTGTTCTGTTTTGCCTTTTTGGCCTCGTCTTTACCGATGATTAGAAATCGAGTGTAGTTTTCCGAACGGTCTTGAATATTTTCTGCGACGATATTTAATTTGTATACCTCAGCGGCAAGCTTGCCCGCGACGGCGGCACTGGTCCTCTTTTTAACCACCATTTCCGCCGCACTGGCTGTGCTGGACGTGGGTATCTGCTCTACACCCGGCAAGTTTCTGCTCAGCCATTGTCTGCACTGCCCCAGTGGTTGCGGATGGGTGTATATGGTTTTTATCTTTTTCAGATCTTTGGTTTTTGAAAGCAGGGAAAGCGAAATAGTGCTTTTGATTTCATCGCAGATCAACAAAGGTGAATCGACGAAACAATCCAATGTAAGGTTGATCACCCCTTCGATGGAATTTTCCACAGGGACCACACCGTAGTCGCAGGCGCCCTGCTCAACCTGACGGAAGACAGATTCAATATTTTGGTTGGCGATAAATACCGATGAGTGCCCGAATTGTTTGATCGCCGCCTGATGGCTGAAAGTAGTTTCCGGTCCGAGGAAACCAATGCGCAGGGGCTTTTCAAGGGCTAGTGTGGCTGAGAAAATTTCACGGAATACGGATTCCAGCGAGTCATTAGGGAAGGGTCCCTTGCTGTCCTTTATGATCCGTTCAATAATAGCGCGTTCCCGGTGCGGCACATGAAAATGCTTCGAACTGTTGTTCCTAGACTTTTCTTGTCCAATTTTAATCGCGAGTTCGCCACGCCGGTTTATCAGCTTGAGTAACTGATCGTCTATCTGGTCTATCTTGCTACGAATATCTTGAATCTTGGCCAAAGAGCCATACCGCCTTTACTTGGATTTTCGACAATCCGCTAAGATTTCGAATGGGAGCGTTGATGATTTCATAAAATGACCCTAAAATGCAAGTTATTTTTGAAACTTAGGGGGAAGAAGCTATGGTTCTACTGGAATTCAGCATGTCGCCTTTAGATAAAGGAGAAAGTGTGAGCGAATACGTCAGCCGGTCGCTTAAGATCATTTCCGAGAGCGGTGTCGATTACCGACTCAATCCAATGGGTACGGTTTTGGAAGGGGAATGGGACGAGGTCATGGACGTGGTGAAACTATGCTATGAAAAAATGAGCTCCGACTGCAAGCGCATCACCTGCGGCATAAAAATCGATTACCGCGAAGGAAAATCAGGCCGACTCGAATCTAAAATGACTTCAGTGGAGAAAAGACTGGGGAAAAAGTTGAAAACATGAAGGCTGGAGGCGGGAAACTGGAGACAGGAAAAGGTTCCCCCTTAAAAAAAGGGAGGGCCTTATCTGCGTTCATCGGTGTTTATCTGTGGTTCCTGAACTCGCATCAATTCTTGGCGGATGTAACTCACTACTGAAGAAATTTCCTGCTCAGTGAGGACGTTTTCCCAAGGCATCATGGCGGTTTTGGGTCGGCCTTTAGTTACCGAACGGATCATTCGTTCGCGGGTGAGTTCCTCTTTTGATTCTTTTGCGGTGAAATTTTTTGGGGATGGATATAGGGCATTGGCGGCGAAGGTTTTTCCATCACCGTGGTCGCCATGACAGACTTTGCATCGGTCATGGTAGATTTTTTTTCCTTCTGCGATGTCATTATCCGGGGTGTGGTGGTTTGCCGCCATGAGAAAACTTCCCATGAGTAGGTAGCTGATGGTATGAAAAAGTATTTTTCTATGAGAATTCATGTTCAATGGATTCTATCTCTCCTCATAGGGTGGGGTCAGCCCATATCTTCCGGGTTTTCCACGAGCATGGCAGAGATTATCCTTTCTTTTATGCGGCGGATGAGTTTGTCGAAAACAAGCTTTTTGTCTTTGAGGGAAACGTAGAAAACGTCTATGCCGCGTCCGCCCTGGGTTGATATTTTAGAGCTGTGGATTTGAATATCGAAGTCGGCGAAGACTTTAGAGATTTTATAGAGCATTCCCAAATGGTCGCGGGCTTCGATGCGGAAGATGGAAAAGTTTGGGTCGCTTATGTTATCTACCTTAACTTTTGGCATGATGGCTTCGGTCGATTTCTTTTCTGATATATACCGGGTTCGCCCGGCCAGCAGCTTAGGCAGGTCTGTCTGACCTTCGAAAACATCTCTTAGATCCTGATTGAGGTTTTTCCAGATTTTCAGGTTGTCTCCGGTCAGCCTTTCAGTTTCCTCTATATGGAGACTAATAATAATCATGCCATCTCTCCGCACATAAATTTGCGCTCCCAGTATATTGATGCTTCGTGCAGTGAGAGCGCCTACCAGTATTTTAAAGGCTTCGAATCTTGCTGGACAACAGAGAATGACCTGATGATATTTCCCCTCTTCGTTATGGTTATGATTAAAAATGAACAGTTTGTCTTTCAGCGAACGTATGAGTCGCACATGCAGGGCCGCTTCCTCAGCGCGGACGGTTGCCAGATAATCCTCGGCCATATTGTTAAAATGAAACTCAAGGTCTTCTGGCGGAAACTCCCAATGGAGAATTTTATAGACTTCGACCCATGTCGTTAGGGATCGAGAGTGAAGTGACTCAGGCTGTTTAAAATAATCGCGTGACCGCTGATACAACTCGGAGAGAAGAACTTTTTTCCAAGAGGTCCAGGTGCCTGGCGCGACAGCTCTAAGCTCAGCGTAACTACTCAGGTAGAGCAGATTCAGTTTATCGAGGGTCTCCACTTTTTTAGCAAAACTTTCTATCACCGCTGGCTGATGAATGTCGCTGTGCAAAGCGGTTTCTATCATTAAATAAGCGTTCCCCGTCAGGAAGTCGGCGATCCTTGCCTCATCGGGATTCAGACTCAGGTGAACGGTTGCCAGCGAAAGTATTTTCAAGCGCTGTTCGGGACTTTCCCAATCCTTATTTTTGCCAATGGATTGAAGGAGGGCCGATACTTTGAGCATAACTTTCGAATCCAGCGGTTTGTAGATTTCAGCGAGCTCTTTGAATTCGTCGGGTGTATTTTCCAGTTCTTCAAGAAAGCGGACCATTCGCAGGGAATGTTCGTCTGCCGTGTAGCGATGATAAAAATCATAGCTCACCCTACAATGGGCGTGTCCAAACTCGGGCAAAAGCAGACCGAGAACACCGACTTCATGCAGGTGACGAAGAAACCGTTCGGAAAGATTATTTTTCAAGGTATTAAAAATGAAAGCTTTAATATCATTTTTGTTTAGAAACGTCTCATCCAGCAAATGGTTCTGTTGTTTTATCTGCCGCTTGATTTGATAGTTTGGAATGAGTTCGTGCGTCTGGCACAGTTCGAACGCGGTCAGAATCAAGCCGGGGTTTTGTTCGAACATTTGACCGGTGTCCTTCTCGTCCAGTATCAGGTGCCCATCCGATGCGTGGAATCCGTCGCCAAGATTCTTTTTAGTGAACGAGGAAAATACTTTTTTGATGGTGCGTCTTGTTTCGATGCACCGCTGAAATATAATTTCCGAGTATTGGTGGATGTTGGTTGCGTGAAGAAAATAGTCGCGCATGAACTGTTCCACACGAAGCACTTCGTTTCTTTCTTTATATCCCAGGTTGGCGCTCACGTCTTTTTGCAGATCGCGAGCGAGGACATCCTGTTTCTTGTTTTTCAGATAATGGAGTTCATTCCGCACGCGCAAGGTAAAGTCAACAGACCGATTAAGAATATCCAACTCTTCTGATGAGATAATGTCATCGCGAGGTATCTCGCGAAAAGACAGGCACTGGAAACGGACGGCGACAGCCCATAGCGCGGTATGATAGTCCCGCAATCCACCTACGCCTTCCTTGACATTGGGTTCCGGGTCACTGGAAGGTCCTGCTCCTGATTTATACCGCAGGGCCTTTTCCTCTGCCTTGGCATCGAGAAATCCTTTGATGTTTTTTCTCAGCGCGTTTTTTTCAATGGATTGAAAAAATTTTTCGTATTTACTTTGGTTTCCTATTAAGAACCGGGTCTCAATCATCGAAGTTTTGATGGTGATTTCCTCTTCAGCCAGAAGCAGGCACTCTTGCAGAGTGCGGCAACTTTGTCCTATTTCAAGTCCCAGACCCCAAAAAGTGGGAATGGAATCCTGAATAACCAGATCGGTTGCCCGGCGAATATTTTTAGGCCGCAGGAAAAGGAGGTCAACGTCGGAGAATGGATTTAATTCGCCACGTCCATATCCCCCCACCGCGATCAGGGAAAATTCTTCCAATAAGACTTCCGGAGAAGACTTTCCTCGGGAAGCAAGAGCTTCTATGATGTGACGCAAAACAGAATCAATCAGTGAAGTATTTGCCTGAATCACTTCGCGTCCGCCCGCGCCATCGCGGTGAAACTGTTTGATTTTGTCCCGTTCCAGTGCCAGAAGGTCTTTGAAATCAGCGTAAAACTGAGGCAATCCCGCCAAGTCCTCCGGCATGGGAGGGACAGCGCTGAAATCCATTCCAAACTGGTATTGTTGCAACTCTTGATTCATATATAAAATTCCCTTGTTCCAGCCCAAAATCGCTTGCAAATTTGGGGATAATATTTTAGTTTACCCCAATCCGTCCATGAGGCTCACATAAAAGTCTTATCTATTTTTTGCAGTTATATTGTTCCCCATTTATTCAACTCTTCGAAAGTTTTTGTTTCAATAGTCAAGGAGAGGCCGACAGAAGGAAAAGCTTAGTTAGAATCCCGGTCAAAGTCAATTGCGGGAATTTCAGACTTTCTAATAAGGAAGGAATTTTATGGTAACCACGCGTAGGAAGATATCAGTCGTAGGTGCAGGTCAGGTAGGCACAACCGTAGCCCAGTTGGCGGCATACAAAAACCTAGGGAATGTGGTCCTCACCGACATCGTCGAGGGACTGCCGCAGGGAAAAGCGCTCGACCTTCAACAGTCGGGGTGTTTGCAGGTCTTCGACAGCATCGTGACAGGCACCAACGATTATAAGGACACGGCAGATTCCGATATCGTGGTCATCACCGCAGGTCTCCCCCGCAAACCGGGACAGGACCGTAGCGAACTTTTAAAAATCAATGCCGGTATCGTGAAAGACGTGACCGAGCAGATCATGAAATACTCTACCGATCCGCTCATCATAGTTGTTTCCAATCCGTTAGACGCCATGGTCTATGTAGCCAAAGAAGTTTCCGGTCTGCCCAAGCACCGCATCATGGGCATGGCAGGAGTACTCGATTCAGCGCGATTCAGAACCTTTGTATCTCTCGAGCTCAACTGTTCGCTGGTCGATGTCGACGCGATGGTGCTCGGCGGACACGGCGACTCAATGGTCCCCATGCCGCGATACACAACCGTTTCCGGTATCTCCATCACCGACCTCATGGAAAAGGAGCAGATCGAGCGACTGGTAGACCGAACCCGCAAAGGCGGCGCCGAGATAGTCGGCCTGCTCAAGAAAGGGAGCGCGTTTCTTTCACCCGGCGCTTCCGTGGTCAAGATGATAGAAGCCGTTCTCCTCGATAAGAAAAGAACACTTCCCTGCACCGCTTTCCTCGAAGGCGAGTATGGATGCGATGGAATTTTCTTTGGCGTTCCCGTAACACTGGGCAACACAGGGATTGAACAAATAATAGAGCTGAGACTGACCGATGAAGAGGAGGAAATGATCAACACCTCGGCGAAGGATGTTAAACAAATGATCGACGAAGTCGACGAGTTCCTTAAAAACGGATAGCGCGTTAACAGTTGCCATTAGAAAATATTGGTTTTACTTGAAAACTCCCTCCCCATTCCGGGTGAGGGAGTTTTTTTGTTGAACGTCAGGGAACATTTAGAGGACAAGGGACCTTTGTCCCCTCCCCCTTGGCGGGAGAGCCTATCCAGAGCGAAACGTAGGAAGCCGGGATGAGGGCGGAACGGCAAAATAAACCGGAGAGAATTGAGTTACAGGAGGCTTTTTTCAGGGTTTTTTAGAGGATTTAGCTCAATAAATTCAACCTTTTTCGCATCTGACCAATAAGTAGGGTAGAAACCTACTACGCAAGGAGGCGATTATGCTTACTTCAATGGATGAAGCCATTGCAACTCCAGGACGCAAGGCCCGGAAACAAAAAAAGTACGCTACTGCAGTAGAAAAAGAACTTATGGTTGGCAATCTCAGGCTGACGGTTGAATATTATGGAAGAGACTACCTGAGGAAAATATTCAAGGTAACCAAGGGCCGAGTCCTGCACGATTACCTGCGCCATTAAGGATTTGTAAATCCTCAAGCTTTATCAGGCCATGGCGACGAGCTCTTTGACGGTCTTTTCGATACCTTCCGCCACCTCTGAGATATTCTGCCCAAGCATGTAAGCGGGTGAGGTAACGATTTTATTTTCCTTGTCCATTATAAAATCCCCTACTGCGCAAACCTGGTGTTTGCTTCCCAGGTTTTCTATCTTCTGGCTCCAGTCCTTATCATTGCCGATCGTCAAGATCGGTGATACAGATTCCCCTTCGAAAATTTTCGCGTACATGGCAGGTGCGATACACACCGCCGCCTGCGGTTTCTGTTTGGCCTGAATCTCTTTAACAAGACGACTCACTTCCGGATGCACTTCTGCATCCTCTCCCTTGACCGCCATGGTGCATAAATTCTTTGCCGCACCGAATCCGCCAGGAAAAATCAACGCATCGATATCATCCGCCGTCACCGTGCTGATGTCTTTTATATCGCCACGCGCGATGCGTGCGGCCTCGACCAACACGTTTCGTTTTTCACCCGCCGACTCTTCCCCGGTCAGGTGGTTCACAACGTGCATCTGATCGGCATTGGGCGCCATGCACACCGCTTCGGCTCCCTCACGATCAATGGCGAGTAGGATGATGACCGATTCATGAATCTCCGAACCGTCATAAACTCCGCAACCTGAAAGGACCACTCCGATTTTCTTTTTCATATTGCCCTCCTGATGTTTTAATTAATTGGCGGCCTGAGCCTAATGTGTCGCCCTGAGCCTGTGGCATTCGACCATTGCTTCATGCCCCGAAGAGGTATTTCGAAGGGTGCATGCTTCGACAAGCTCAGCACGACACAGGTCGGGTTCAGTGCAACACCATTATGAAAAACTCAAGGTTCATAGCGGTTGGTGATAGGCAGGCGACGGTCTTTGCCAAATGCCTTGGGGGTGATCTTGATCCCCGGCGGACCCTGCCTTCGTTTGTATTCGCTGGAATCCACCATTCTAACAATCCGCTTAACTTCTTTCACCGACAACCCCATTCCCTTAAGCTGTTCAATACCCCGGTCCTCCTCAATATAACGCGCCAACACCTTGTCCAACAACGAATACGGTGGTAAAGAATCCGTATCTTTTTGATCCGGACGCAATTCCGCCGATGGCTCCTTGGTGATAGTCGCGGTGGGAATCAGATCGCGACCCGCGTCTTTGTTGATCCATCGCGACAGTTGGTACACCCATATTTTCGGCACATCTTTGATAACCGCGAATCCGCCTGCCATGTCGCCATATAACGTGCAATAACCCACACTGACTTCGCTCTTGTTTCCGGTGGTCAACACCAGCCAGTTCATCTTGTTGGAAAGAGCCATCATCAAAGTTCCGCGAATTCTCGCTTGCATATTTTCTTCCGTGATATCCAGCGGCAAACCTTCAAATGATTTTTTTAGTATTTTATCATACGCCTGCATAGCGTTCCTTATGGGAAGCGAAATAATTCGTATGCCCAGATTCCGCGCCAGCGCTTTGGAATCGTCGATGCTTCCCCGTGAAGAATAAGGAGAAGGCATGGTGACCCCCACCACATTTTCCGCACCAATGGCCGCCACCGCAATCGCCGCTGTGAGAGCCGAATCGATACCGCCACTCAAAGCGATCACCGCTTTTTTGAATCCATTCTTTCTCATATAGTCCCGAGTGCCCAGAACCAGAGCGCGGTAAACCTCTTCCGTCGGCCCCAGTTTCTTCACCTTGCGAACAACTGGCGCTGGTTTAGGATCGGCCCAACTCACTGGAGCCGGAACACGATAGGTCTTAACAGGTGAACCTGCGGCTTTCCGGGATTTCCCTTTTGCCGACTTGGGACGAATTTTTAAATCCGCGTAAATCATTTCCTCTGCAAACGAATTACCCCGCGTGATGAAAGAGCCGTCAGGCGCGGCGACCAGACTGTGCCCGTCAAAAACCAGTTCATCCTGTCCGCCTACCAGGTTGGCATACACCACATGAGCCTTGTATTGCCGCGCCCGTTTCTGGATCATCTCCTCACGCGCCTTACCTTTGCCCTTAAAATAAGGAGAGGACGAAATATTGAGTAAAACATCTGCCTGCCCTGCCCCGCAAACTTGTTTGCCCGGGCCATCGGCCTCCCAGATGTCCTCGCAGATGGTCAAACCCATCGTCACGCCATTCAATATGAAGCGAACTAGTTCATGGCCTTCAATAAAATATCTTTTTTCGTCGAAGACCCCATAATTCGGCAGAATCATTTTCCTGTAAGTTCCCACCACCTTACCTCCGGCGATCAGAGCGGCTGAATTATATAAGACCGACTTCACCCGTTCTACATAGCCGATCACCGCAACAATTCCTTTCACACTTTTAGCGAGCCGTTGCAGAGTCTGCTCATTTCCCGCTACGAAGTCCGGTTTAAGAAGCAGGTCTTCCGGCGGGTATCCTGTCAGCGCAAGTTCAGGAAATAAAACCAGCTCGGCACCACTCTGAACCGCTTCCTCGAGACAGCCTTTAATCCGATCGGCATTGTGTTGAAAGTCCCCGACCACAGAATTCATCTGGGCCAAAGCCACACGCAGGTCCACCTGCGATGAAGGTCGGGTTGTCGCCGCCTTCTTCTTAGCCCGCGTTGGTCGGGTGGCTTGTTTTATAGTGGTCGATTTCTTTTTCACTTTTTCTTTACCATCTCAACCCCTAAGGATTATAGTACTTATGTCCTTCGACAGGCTCAGGACGACACACTACCAATATTTCATCCGGGCGTTGCCCGGTTTTGAGAATCTGCGCTGGATTATACTACAATTAAGCATGACCCATTTTACAAACATTTATTTAGAAAATTGAGCGTCTCATGTCTGAACCATCCGCTGTTGAAGACAGCATAAAACACTGTATTGAGAAAAATGGATTCCCAGAAAAAAGCGTGCGCCTGCCCTTCAAGGCGATACATGACAGTTGTAAAAAACACAACACCGCATTGAAAGAAGTGCTCGCCAATCTGGTTCCAGATAAAATCGTGGGAACCATCCAGGGAGATTTCATCGAGTTCCGATCCAGCGATAAACCCGCGAGCAAACCAAAGGCCACTAGTCAGGACAGTGGTTCATCAGGGATCCCAGGCATGGGGAACCTGCCGGACATGGACAGCCTCAAAGACATGGCCCAGTCATATATGTCCCAAATGAATCCCGAACAAATTGAAGAAATGAAAAGTAAAGTTGCGAATATGAGCGAAGAAGAAAGAAAAGATATACTTAAAAATTTTTCACAACAATTTTTCAAGGGCAAACCCTAAAACCTATCCGGAAAAACCTCCCTTAATTAAAATGCTGATATTCGCTAAAGATATTTCCCAAAGAGATTTCGTACACAGCGCCGAAGACCGCGATCCCGACATAAAAGAATATATGAGTTATCAGAGAAGCCTGTTTCCCTACACCATCGTCAGGGCCGGGCTTGACCTGGCGTACAAGGAGTTGGACGATATTCTGAACTACGTCGAAAACGACAATCAACCGCCGGCCGATTCCAACCGTCAGGAATACCCATCCGATATCCCGGGCTGGTATCGAACCCGGTTTCCATGGACCTCCGTTTTCATCAACATGGAAGACATGCACAATCTGCTCGTCATCCTGATCAAGGCGATGGATTCTTTTCGCTCTCACGAGAAGTTGAACACCTATCACCTGATGTTACTTTACGATTCTGTCCACAATATCGTTGAGCTATATAATGGTTTACTTAAGGAATCCCAGGAAAAAGCTCGCGATATCCACCTAAGCCAAAGTACCCCTGTGGACTTCGACGACTTCGTCAATAACTACTGGCCACACCTTGACTTCATGATCCTGTCACAACCCGATTACGAACATGCCAGGCACCTGAAACGGAAACAGGAAATCGAGTTGGCCATTCAACAACGGATGGCCGATGGGGAAGAGCCTATCAAAGCACTTGCAGAAGCAAGCGAAACCTTCGAGCTCGACGAGAGTTCCCTTCACCTGTTACGACGCGACAAAGTTCCACAAAAATTTCTTGAACTGGAATCTGTTCCACCAAACAGTAAACCATACGATCTATTGGATGAAGAGATACAGGGCGACTCCCGGTTTGGCCTCATGCCATTGATAGACGTGGAATTCATAACCAACATGCAATACCAGAAAAATGCCAGCCCAACTTTCGTCAATGATTAGAAAGATTTTTGCTAAAATCTTTAAACTGCACATCAACTTCCGCACCATTTCCAAAAAGAATTCCGTTGTGGTTGATCGGCATTAGATTTCCGTTTGATGTCAACTTTCC
>Ga0066868_10000840_pt1 | contig 11225 bp, 17 predicted proteins | sample ETN01SmetaG_FD_65607 | JGI IMG/M metagenome (GOLD analysis project Ga0066868, IMG submission 65607) | Marine microbial and viral communities from oxygen minimum zone, Eastern Pacific Ocean - ETNP2014F12-01SV259 | ecosystem: Environmental > Aquatic > Marine > Oceanic ...
AGTGGTAATATTTTTGTTGGAGGGTATGATGTTTTTGTTATTGCAGGATCTAATAGCTTTGGGAGGAAGATATGAGAAATAATAAGGGGTCTATTGGAAGCGGACTTACTTGGATTCCTGCCATGTTTATTATAGGTTTGATATTGGTATCTCATGTGATTTTAACAGTGTCTATTTTTGGTAAGACTGAAATTGGAGATAGGAGTAATATAGATTTGAAAGAATCTAGTATTGATATTAATGATAATAGGAATTTTTTGAATTTTTTGAATTCGGAGATTAAGGTAGATGGCAAAAAGGAAAGGGTAGTTGATGCGATAAGATTCTCTTTAGATCCTTATTTTGAGATAAAAAATAAGGATGGTAAGAATCCTTTTAATTTTATTGATCCAATTAATTTAACTGCTGAATTATATATCTATAGAAAAAAGCAAGTTACAATTAATCTTTTGAATGGATTAAAGGGAGAGGGATTTAGTGATAAACAAATCCTAGAAATTATGGCTATAAGTAAAGGATTTAAGAAAACTAAGAGATTTGAGAAAATTGCAAAACAGTTAGATAATTATTGTAAAATAGATTCTGGTGAAATGTATATATTAGGAATACCTCAAGGGACAATTCATAATGTAAAATTATTTGGAAATGATGAGGGTTCCGCAGAATATACTAAATATGCAAGAGTTCATCCAGGAATTCACCCAGAAACTTTAAATGAACTTAGAATAGGAAATGCTAGATCTCTTGTTAATTTTAGAACTACTTATAGGGGAGAAGCATTTGATATTAAATTTTATATTAGAGGGAAATGTTTATGAAAATTAGAAAGATGAATAAAAGAGCTGCTTCTATTCCAATAATGATTTTGGCATTTTGTACTGTTGCATTAAGTCTTCTTAGTATAGGATTCTTTTTGGTTAAGCAAACTGATATGCAAGAAATATTTGATATTTCTAATGAGATAGATAAGGTTCATTATGAAAAATTGGTCTTGGATTTTTATTTGCAAGATATTTTTGATAAGTCTTCAAAGGGCTTTGATAGGAATAAGGGAAAGGTGGGTTTTATTGAGGCGTTTAAGAGGGAATTAAGGATTTATAAGGATGAAAATGGGAAGTATCCTGTGAAGGCATTGGCAAGAGTAGAACTTAGAGTTTTGGAAAATGATATTATGGATTATGTGGATATATCTGATGAGATTAGTTTTAGGTTGAATTTTGATTTTATTCAGTTTGGTAAGGCTGATAGATTGTTTATTGAATATAATTATGATAAAACTTTTATTTCTAGACTTGATTAAATTAAATTTTTTTACAAAAGCTTTATAAAGATTAATTAATTATATAATCTATGACAAATAAAAGAGGTCAAATTCCGTGGAAGATTATTGGTGTTATTTTAGCGCTAGCGGTTTTAGCGATATTTATTTATGCACTTGCGACTGGTACTAATCCTTTGTTTGGAGGGATAGATACTTATGGAGGCGGTAAAGTTAATGTTCAGCAAGTTGTTTCTGGTTGTCAGCAGAAATGTATAACTCAATCTACTGTTGATTATTGTGGTGTTGCTAAAGAAGTTGTGTTTGAGAAAGGTGGAGAGAAACTACTTCATACTTGTAAAGGTTTGGAGATTGTAGGTGTTGCTTTGGATAAATGTACTGGAATAAATGAGGATACATGTACCAAAACTAAAAATGCTAGATTAGGTGAGGATTTTAAGGAAGGTGCTCCTTTAAATTCACCACCAGCAGGAAATTAATAAACTTAATAGTTTTCAAATAGTTTTTTAAATTAGATTTACTTATTCTTATTATGGATTATGCAACACCTGGAAAGCGGAAGAGTAAGAATGATAAAAAAGAAAAGTCTAGATATAGTCGATATAAAAAAGGTGGGGGGAGAAGGACTGGTGGTAGAACTGATGAGAAGAAAAAAGAATAGTTTATAAATTATTTCTTATTAATAGATAGATGTTAATATTGAGTGGTGAGAATATATTTTTGATTGTGTTGGCTGTTGTATGGCTTGTAGGGGCGATATTACAGGACTTACATCGTCGAGAAGTAGATAATATATGGAACTTTAGTTTGATTGGATTTGCGTTGGCTTATAGGTTGGCGGTTAGTGGGTTTACTGGAAATTATTGGTTTTTCTTAAATGGTTTAATTGGGTTTGGTATATTTTTATTTTTAGGTAATTTATTTTATTATAGTAGATTGTTTGCTGGAGGAGATGCTAAATTAGTGATAGCTCTTGGAGCCATATTGCCTTTGAGTTATAGTTGGTTAGTTAATGTTAAAATATTTGGAGTTTTTATTGGAGGGTTTTTAGTTGGAGGTAGTTTGTATGTTTTTGCATGGTCATTAGCTTTAGTTTTTGTTAATTTCAATTCTTTTGTTAAGGAGTATGGGAAACAGGTTAAGATGTATAAACATTATTTTAATTTGAGTTTATTATTTGCTTTGATATTTGGTGGTTTATTATATTTTATGGAAAGTGATTTGTTTTTCAGTAGTTTGATTTTTTTGTTGTTTCCTGTTTTGTTTGTTTTTGCCAGAGCTGTTGAAGAAGTTTGTATGATTAAGGCAGTTAGTGTTGATAAATTGACTGTTGGAGATTGGTTGTATGAAGATTTATATGTTGGAGGTAGGAAGATTCGGAAAAATTGGGAAGGACTTTCAGAGAAAGATCTTAAATTAATTAGAAAGAAATATCGTAGAAAGGTTATGGTTAAGTATGGAGTGCCCTTTACTCCTAGTTTTTTGATTGGTTTTTTGTTGGTTCTTTATTTAGCTAAGATTGGATGGTTTTGATCTTTTATCTAAGAATTTAAGTTTTCTAGAATGTTGGATAAAAATTAATAAGGTAATCTTTCTCTTAGGGTAGGTAGATTGCTTTTGTTTTTTGTATTTTCTGTTTTGGGTTTAGGTTGTCTTTTTGCTCTAGTTTTTGTTTCTAATCTTTTTTGGAGTTTTTTTAATTCAGATTCTTCTGCTTTAGTTTTTTCTAGTTGTTTATCTTTCCAAATTGGAATGATGTTAATTGCAGGATAATCTTGAAATGAAAATGTTTCTATTTTAATGTCATCAGGTTTTAGTTTTGATTTTATTCTTTTTCCTATCTTTTGAGCTAAGGTTAATGCTGATTTGGGTATTTTTTCTGCAGAAGTCTTTTGTTTAGGGATTACTAATGAATGCCCTTTTGATAAGGGATTTAATTCTAGTATTGCTAATGCTTTTGGATTTTCTGCTATTTTATAAGAGGGTAGTTCTCCAGAGATTATTGATTCAAATATTGGTTTATCTGGAAGTCCTTCAGATTGTTCTGAGGGAGCACCTGATTGTTGTAATTGTCCGTCCTTGAAATCTATGTTATTTTGTTTTAGAAAGGTTTCTAATCCTGGATCATCTAATTGATTGATTTGTTCAACTAATGCCTTATTGTTTTCTCCAGGCATTTTTTCAACTTGAGCAATTATCTGTTTTTTGACTTCTGCTGATTCTTCTGGTGTGAATGTCATATAAGAATTAATGAAATGTATTTTTTATAGTTATTGTATGTAGATTTTATCCGAATGCTCTTCTAAAATCGTTACAAAAGACACCAAAGGTTTCCTCAAAAAATATAATTTTTTGATCCATTCAAAATTAATATTTTGAAGTTTTTGTGAATCTTCCTTTTGCTAGCTGATTTTATCCGAATGCTCTTCTAAAATCAGTTATTTCTGCAGAACTAACATTTTCTATATTTTGAATTTTTTCTAGCATTTCATCGTTGTCTAGATTTTCATCTCTTGAGAATGAAATGTTTAATGAATTAAGTCCAAATGCAACTGGTTCTGTTTTTGCGTTTGGTTTTTCACCTTCATGTTCTTGAATTATAGCTTCGGCTTTTGATTGAATTTCTTCTAGATTTGAATCTGGAGCGCTTGGCATTATTTTTATTGTGATTAGTGCTGTTCCCATATTATCTTTCTGGATTTTTTGTTTATAAACCTTATTATTATCTTGCTAGACAATAATTCTTATAAATAAAGTAAGTTATCAGTTGTTATGATTGAAAAGAGGATAGTTGGTATTTGAATGGAGGGAAATTATCTGCAGTTAGTTGAATTTATAAGTCAAAGTAGTGGGGTTTCTATTGAGGATATTGAGAGGAAAATTGAGGCAAAGCAGGCTAAACTGGCTGGATTGATAAGTAAGGAAGGGGCTGCACAAGTTATTGCTGCGGAGTTGAATGTTAATTTTGATAAACAAATGATTAAGATTGCTCAGATGGTTCCTGGAATGAGGAAGATTAATCTTGTTGGAAAGATAATTGAATTGGCTCCAATTAGAGAGTATAATAAGAATGGTAGAAGTGGGAAGATAGGAAGTTTTGTTTTGGCAGATGATACAAGTAATGTGAGGACAGTATTATGGGATGAGAATCATATTGATTTGATAGGGAAAGGCGATATTAAAATGGATGTGGTTGTGGAAATTGGTAATGCGAGTATTAGAAATGGGGAATTGCATTTAGGAAGTTTTTCTGAGATAAAGATTAGTAAAAAGAAGATTGATAATGTAGTTACTGAAAAGCCTGTTTTTGTAAAGAAAGTTAAAGATTTTAATGTTGGAGATAATGTTTCTGCAAGAGCTTTTATTGTTAATATGTTTGAACCTAAGTTTTTTGAAGTTTGTCCTGAATGTAGGAGGAAGGCAGTAAATGGTAATTGTAATGACCATGGTCAGATTAAACCTGAAAAAAGGAGTTTGTTATCTTTAGTAATTGATGATGGAAGTGATAATATTAGATGTACAATATTTCATGATGAGTTAGAGAAGATTATTAGTATGAAAGAATTGGAAAATTTGGAATTATTTGTTGTTAAGAGGAAAGAACTTCTTGGGAAGGAAATGATTGTTAAGGGGCAGGTTAGAAAGAATCAGATGTTTGATAGTAATGATTTTATTATTAATGAAATTGAAGACATAAAGTTGGATGAATTGATTACAGAATTGGAGAAATAGTTTTAAATGTGGGTTTAGGTAATATACACCCTAATTAGATAATCCTTATAAGTGTTAGAAAATTAGATTTTTTATGGTGGCTAAGAAGGAAGAGGAAAAAGTGAAAAAAAAGGTTTCTAAAAAAACTAAGGAGAAAAAGGAAGTAGTTGAAACTAATGATGATGAAGAGACAGTAAGTAAATCATCTAAGGAGGATTCAGTTCCTAAGGAAGTTGAAGAGCCTAAGATGAAATTGTCTGATTTGCCAGGTGTTGGTCCTGCGGCTGTTGAGAAGTTAGAAAGTGCAGGAATATTTGATTTGATGGGTGTTGCAGTTATGGGTCCTAAGGAATTAAGTGAGATGGCTGGAATGGGTGAGGCTGCTGCTAGGAAGGCTATACAGGCTTCTAGGGGGATGATGGACTTAGGTTTCCAAGATGGCATGGAGTTTGCTGAGAAAAGGAAGGAGGTCGTTTATATTGGGACTGGAAGTACTGAATTAAATAATTTGTTAGGAGGGAAGGGATTGGAAACAAAGGCTATTAGTGAAGCTTTTGGAGCTTATGGAAGTGGTAAGACTCAGTTAGCATTAACTTTGGCTGTTAATACTCAATTACCATTTGAACAAGGAGGAGTTGAAGGTAAATCAGTTTATATTGATACTGAAGGAACTTTTAGACCTGAGAGAATAAGGCAAATTGCAGAAGCTAAGGGGTTGAATCCAGATAGCGTTTTGAAAAATATTTTGGTTGCTAGAGCTTTTAATAGTGATCATCAAATTCTTTTAATTGATAAGGTTGGAGAATTGATTAAAAATGGTGAACCAATAAAGTTAGTTGTTATAGATAGTTTGACTGCTCATTTTAGGGCAGAGTTTTCTGGAAGAGGGCAGTTAGCAGATAGGCAACAAAAATTGAATAAATATTTACATAATTTGATGAAAATGGCTGAACAATTTAATTTAGCTGTTTATGTTACAAATCAAGTCATGTCTAATCCTGCGATGATGTTCGGAGATCCAACTACTCCTATTGGAGGAAATATTGTTGGGCATGCTAGTACTTATAGGATGTATATTAGAAGGGGTAAGAAGGGGAGCAGAGTTGCTAAGTTGATTGATAGTCCTAATCTGCCAGATAATGAATGTGTATTTTTTGTAACTAATGCGGGTGTTGTTGATGAGTAGGATTAAATAATGTTTTGAGAGTTTTTAATATGGGTAAATATGTAAATGTTTTTTTTTATGAGAAATTGCCTGAAAAATATCTTTTTTGGTATGATGATTCAAGTGAGGGAGAATTATTGGATACATTTGAAAGATATGCCTTAGATAGTAATTTAAATTTTGATTTGGAAGATGCTGAAGTGTTAACTGAAAAAGTTAAAATTTTAAGAATGAGAATAGAATCCCATCAGATTAATAATCGGTTGGAAGATGGCCTAAATGATTTTGATTAGACTAGATTTTTGTCTAAAATAAAAAGTGCAGTTTTAAAAAGTATAATTAATTAGTTTAATTATGAAAAAGTGGTTTAAATCGGAAGGGTATAAGGTATTTTATGTTGCTTCGTTTTTATTTATAACTATATTTTTTATATTGCCTTATTTGGTTCAGATTAGTACTTATTTTCATGAGAAAGGACATCAATCTGTTTTGGATAGATATGATGTGGATAATAGTTATAAGATTAATTTGCTAACTACTATTCATAATTTTTATAACCCTAATGTTAAGAAATTGGGAGTTACTAAATTTGATACTGAAGCTTATGGGAAATTAGGAAAGTTCCAAAAGGCGGAAGTTCATATTGCAGGAGTATTAAGCGATTTGAGGTTTTTGTTTTTGATTAGTATTTATTTGGTTTTTGTGAATATCTATATGTTCTATAAAATAAGGGTTAGAAAGGAATATGATCTTGTATGGGTGTTGGCTGTAAATTGGGTTTTATTTATGTGGTTGTTGGCATTAGTTCAAATTACTACCAGTAACCTGACATTTAGGAGCGGGGATTTTATGAGTTTGGTGAAGGTTTTAGGATAATAATTTATATATGATTGTTTTAATGGTTAATTATGGAAGAAGATCCAATTCAATTAGCTAAGGATACTGAAATATGTAAGAATTGTATTAATGTGGTTGTTGGAAAGGGGAATCTGAATGCAGATATAATGTTTATAGGAGAGGCTCCTGGGAGAAAGGAAGATGAAATTGGAGAGCCTTTTGTAGGTGCTGCAGGTAAGAATTTGGATAAACTTTTGGAAAATGTTAAATTGAGTATGGATGATGTTTATATTGCTAATATTTTAAAATGTAGGCCTCCAGAAAATAGGGATCCTTTGCCTGATGAGATTAGGGCTCATACCCCTTGGTTGTTAAAACAAATTAGAGATATTAATCCTAAAATAGTTTGTAGTTTAGGAAATTATGCTACAAAGTTTTTAATGGCATTAGGAGATGTTGATAAGATGAAAAGTATGCCTGGCATTACTTCGGTTCATGGCAAGGTTCAAATTATCGATATTGATGGGTTGAAAATAAAATTGATTCCTTTGTTTCATCCTGCTGCCATGATATATAATAGAAGTTTATCTAGTGAATGGGAGAAGGATATGGTGATAGTTAAGAATGAAATTAATCAGAAGACTTTGTCCTAATTTTTTTGTAAGACATATTCAGCATTTTGTTTTTTTGCAGATTTTTCAATTGTTTCTAGAACTTTATTTATTTCGGTTTTAATTTCTTTAAAATTTTTTCCCGTTAATGAAATTCTATATTTTCCTGCTGCTAAATAAGATATTTCGCATTTAGATTCTTTTGTAGCATTTTGCAAAATTTCTTTTACTATATTGATTCCATCTGAAGCGTTACTAGATAATTCTAATATGTATTTGATTTCTTTTGGTTTATCTTTTTTAGTTTCTAAGATTTTTATAATTTTTTCTGAATCTGATTTAGATATGAATTTTTCAAGTATTTTTGGATCTTCTTTAACATTCTCAAAAAATTCAGTTATTGTAAGATCTGTTTCTATTTTCTCTATTGTTTCTTTTGCTTTATCTTTAAGAACTGTTTTTAAGATGGCTTTAAGTGATTTTTCTTTTGATATTTTATCTAAAAGTTCTTTTTTTTCGTTTTGTTTTACTCTTCTTAATGATAAATAGATTTTATCACCCTTTATACTTAGAATTTTACATACAATTTTTTTTCCAGGAACTACGTAGTCTCTTAGATTTCTAATACGTCCCGGAGAAATTTCAGAGGTTGTAAGGGTTCCTTCTCCACCGCCTTCTATTTTGACGAATACAGTTGTACCTAGGATTTTGTCTACAGTACATAGTACAATTTGATTTTGTTCTAATTCATTGTTTATTACCATAGAAATATTGATTGATGAGGTATTATAAAGTTTGTTATTAGTTAAGAACTTCAACAACTCGTGCCCTTATTTCGGCTTTTCCACCCTTAGGCTCAGCTAGGATTGCGTCACAAACTAAACATTGTACCTTTGTAGTTGCTCCTTCAAAGATTGTTTGTTCATTCTTGCACCCTTGACAACGTGTTTTTATGAATCTATATTTTGATTTTACCATAAAGAATTAGGTTATTTTTGGTTTTTAAAACTTCCGATGTATGTTTTAATCATTTAGAATTGGAATTTATTGGTTTGAAGTAGGTTATACTTTGACTAGTTCAAATTCTAATTTTTTCTTTATTAGATCTATGAATTCTTGTTCTTTGTCTATGCTTATTGTACAGCCAGCAGCATATTGATGGCCTCCAGAATCTCCTTGGCCCAAACTTTTAGTTATAGAATCCATAAGTTGTTTTAGGTTTCTTGGAGAGTTATGATTTCTTCCAGCCATTCTGCTTGATACTTTGATTTGATTTTCATTATATGCCATTGCTATGATAACTGTCCCTTCCTTATATGTTGATGAAAATGATAGAATTGATGCAAGAGTTCCAATAATTGTGTCCTTTACATTATCTTTAGCATTTATGATTACATACTCTCTTCCTTCAAGATTTTTTTGTTGTTCGATATATTTTAGTCCAGAGATTATTTGTTGCCTATATTTAATATGAACTCTTTCAGCCTTTTTTCTTGCAACCGAATTTCCTAAACAGAATAATAATGCTATTTGAGATTCGTCCATTCTACTACATGCATTTATCATTGCAGATATCTCTCTAGCATCTTCTATTTTGCTAAATAATTTTATTAGGTATAAATTTCCTATATGGTCTTGAGCTTCTTTTGAGGATAACCTGAGTGTTACTGCAGTGGTTAGACTTTTCATTTCCCTCTCATTTAAATCAATTAATGCCTTGTATTTTTTCCCAAGTCTTTCTATGCCCGTTTCATTTAGCAATTCATAGGTTCCAGATAAATTTCCAGTTACCCCTGGGATGAATGGTCTTGAGCTAAATTCTAGAGCCTTATCTAATGGGCGGGTAGAGGGATAAATTAAGAGTCCTTTTTTTACTATGACTTTTGAATCTTTTATTATTTGATTTCTGATTGGGTTGATGTTTTTTTCCATTATGTCTCCAATCATTCCAATAATGGAGAGATATGCCAAATCCTTATTATTTTCTGAAATTGATTTTGAGAAAAGATAGGAGAGTTCTGCTGTGCAAAAGTTTTCTGCGGCAATTAAATGAGGGTTAAATATTGTGATGTTTGATGGAATTGTTTTGTTTGAGATTTCATGATGATCAATAATGAAGATTTCTTTATTTGTCTCAGCTAATTGATTGATGCTTCCAGAACCAAGATCCAAGATTAGGATAATCTTATCATCAGGAAATTGATCAATTTCTTCTTGGTTTAATGCCTTAACAATTTTTGTTGAGAAATGTTTTTCTAGTCTTTCTAAGGTTTTGGTTAATATTGCTGCAGAGGTTATCCCATCTGTGTCAAAATGACTGATAATTTGTATTTTTTTATTTGTAGTTTGTTTAAGAAATTTATCACTAAATTGTTTAATATCTGTTAACATTTTTCACCTCAATTCTATTTTAAGAAATCAATTTGCTTTTTAAAGGTTATTCTGTACTTTTGAGTAACAGAAAGATTATTTCTTAGAATTATGGTAATCTGTTCTTTTTTTCAGTTTAGCTTTGGTAATTATCAAAGCTCTTCCTGTTTTTTTATCTTGTTTGTTTTTCTTAAAATGATCTATTATTTTTTGTAGTTTGTTTTCTAAGTTGATGGTAGTTGGTTCAACGAATTTATCTCCTAAGACTTCTTTTATTTTTAGATCATATAATTTTACGTTTGGAATTCCATATTGATCTCTAAGTGTAAGCCCTATTTTCTCAGCAGTTAGACCTTTCCCGGCTAATTTAAGGATAATTGCCTCTACTTCTGATTTTGTGTATTTTAGCCATGTTGGCTTCTTTAGTTCTGTTTTTGCCATATATATTCATCTAGAATAAGGTTTTTAAAGCTTATGTTCATTCTTTTGTTAGTAAGTTATAGCCCCGTAGTGCAGTGGTCAAGCATGCGAGCCTTTGGAGCTCGAGACCCCGGTTCGAATCCGGGCGGGGCTATTTTTATTTAATTAATGTCTGTATCTTCCTCTTTTTTCTATTGTGTCAATCCTTTTTATAATTAGATCATGTTGGTTAGCTTTGTAGTTTTTTAGAATAATATTGAATGCTTCTGGGAAGATTGAAAAATGTTTAGCATCTAGGGCCTGCTTTAATAAATGCAAGTCTACGGCCTTATCTTCTATTTTATGTGAATGGAATCCTAAGCCGAAGTCTATTAGGTAAACTAAATCATCCTTAAAGATCATGTTGCTAGTTGTAAGGTCTCCGTGGATTAGGTCTTGGTTGTGAAGTTTAGTTAGATTTTCTGCTAGTTTTTTGCAAATAGATTTCCAATCTAATTGTTCTAAATGTTCTGATAGTTTCTTTCCATCTATAAATTCCATTTCAATGGTTTGTTGATTATCAGTTTCTAGAATCTTTGGAACTGGGATGATTGATTGTAATTTGTTAATGATTTTTGCCTCTGCCTTTGTTCTTGATTTTCTTAGTTTTTTATCTAGGATTGGAAGTCTGTAACTTTTGCTAATTCTTTCTTTTATTGCTTTGTTATTATCTTGATAGATAATTGCTTCTGCACCTTGTTGTATTTGTTTCATATAATTGCTTAGGAAATGTATTTAAATAAGTTGTTGTTTGTTAGTTTATGAAAGGTGATTTTATATGGGGGTTGTTTAT
>Ga0066868_10000846_pt1 | contig 11193 bp, 2 predicted proteins | sample ETN01SmetaG_FD_65607 | JGI IMG/M metagenome (GOLD analysis project Ga0066868, IMG submission 65607) | Marine microbial and viral communities from oxygen minimum zone, Eastern Pacific Ocean - ETNP2014F12-01SV259 | ecosystem: Environmental > Aquatic > Marine > Oceanic ...
GGGTTTAATTAGCACCTTTAAACCAGCCTGTTACCGTCAGTACCAGTGCAAATATAAATACTGGCACTATGACGACACCTAGTAATAGTATATCACGTAGTGTTATTTTCATTTCTAATACCAGCGAGAGCCTCCTGATGCTCCTACTTCCTGGCCTCTAATTTCATCTACCTTTTTATGAAAACGCTTTGTGTATTTTTCAATTAATAACCAATCCCTATAAGGATTAAGCTGGCGTATTTTTTGTTTATATTGTTTTTGATAATAAGCCTCTTTTGCTTTACGGATAGCCCATGTTTGTTCAGCACTAAAGATATAAGGGTTGATACCAAACCATCTCAGGTGCTGTTCCCACCCCATTAGCCTGTGCCATTTATCACGGTACTCTCTATTTCTCACCAAGTTATATATATGGGCCATACTTATACCTAAAGGACCCTTCTTTTGTGCACTTGGAATTGTTATATTTTCAAGCCAGCCAGGGGCTACCACGTTTTGCATCCATGAAAATATTTTATGATATCTTTCCAGTGGTGTGTCTATCATATTATATATCGGCTGCTTGGTAAACGGATCTATCGCTGGTTTGTCTCTTGTTGCAGAGTTTATTGCCTGATAAACACTAAGAAATGGGTTACCTATACCTATCTCTTTAAATACTTCGGCCACCTCTCCTTTTGATAGACCTTTTAACGTAGAAAGCCACGTTCCAAAGGGCATAAAATATAAGCCGTCAAACCACATTACTTTACCCTCTTTAGATTTCCATGGTAATGGTATAAAAGTATTGTTCTCGGTTATAAAGTCAGGTAATTGTTTAAGTAATCTTTCCCACTCGGCATTACTCATACCAAGGAGTGACTGGGATACCGTCTGGGCTATCCCCTGAACACCAAGGCTGCCTACACCCAGGAATCCTGCCCATTTTCCCAATACCCATGGTCTATGAGCAAGTGAATCAAGTATAAGAGGGAGTATTTTGTACTGATAAGTTACAAACGGAATGGCTTGCTTTCTTAGACGTTTAATACTAACGCTTGCCAGGGAATAATCCATCCCCCATTTAACTGCTGTTATTGCCGCTTCATACTTACTTACTTTTTTTCCTGTTGCAATCCCAAACCTATTTAAACTACCCTTCTCCCTTAACTGTCTATATATTGAAAGCTTTGCTATCTCGTCTATTTTGCCATACCATTTTGTTTGTCTGACTAACCATGTCATAAACTTAAACCATCTTGTATGGGCACCCTCTTTTCCAAGATGTTCAAGTGCTTCCTTAGCTTCTTCCTTCATCTGTTGACCCCTGAACACACCTATATCACGGGCTTCTTTCCACCACCTATCCCCTGCTGCTATACTTCTTATTGCATTTACAAAATCAAGCAGAACATGAGGAAGGGGCCTACCCCTCATATTGTTTTGAAGTAAATTAGAAATTATATTTCTGAACATCGTAGGGGGGTTAACAGCTACCTTCCCTGCTTTAAACACCATGGTAGCAGTAGCATTCCACTTCATCAGTTCTGTAAACAACTGGCCTTTTTTGGCGGCAGTATTACTAAGAAGGGGTGTTATATCATCATATACACCTTTAGCTAAATATTCATGCGATATCTCCCCATAATTTTCACCCAGTCTTACATAATCACTTAACTTCTGGTTGTCTTTTGCTAGATGTGTTTCCACTGGAGCGTATAAGGCTTTCAGCTTATCTGTATATTTTTGTATTATAGCTCTATCTTTTTTAGTATAGCCAGCTGGAGGGTCTGTTTCTAGTTTCTTTATAACCAGTTCCATTTGCTTAATCTTATTTCTAAGTCCGTCAATAAGATAGTTTTTAGTTCTAGACTTAGCTTGTTGTTCTATCATCCATGTTTTATCATCCACTACTTTAAATTTCCTGAATGTTCTGAGCTCCTCTTCGGTCATTTCATGTTCTATTACCCAGCCCTTTTTCTTTTTAACCATATTTGGGATGTCTTTAGACAATGTATTAAACGGTATAATTGCCCTCGTCTCTGGACTGGACAATACATTAAAATAGTCAACATTAGCTAAAAGACCCAGTGTTTTACCCACCCCATATGGTATGACAATATTTACGTCCTTTAACAGGGCAATCTGGGCCTTTTCTTGCGGTGTTTTATTCTCCCTTTGTTCTAATATCCCACTCCATGTACCAGTTGCCATTAGATTTTCTTCTATGGTTCTCATATCACCACTATTCCATCCAATCAAATCCCTTAGATACATGTGATGTATATATAAACCGTACCACGTCCAATATGTTACATCGGGTATAAGCCCTACCCTGAGAAGATGTTTACCCATCTCCAACTGCATAACCTTCGCCTGTCTACCAAGTGTTAAAAATTCAGCTGGTAGCCCCGCATCCCTGGCTTTCTTTAATGCCACTTTATCATCTTCCCAGTATATACGTTCCAGTGCAGTCATTATTTTATTATATGCATTATTAAACTCTTTTCTGGTTGGATTTTCAAGCGTATAAGCTTCGTGTTTTTCTGTTTTACTAAGGAGTGTTATCTTTGACAACCCCAAGGCCTCTATATCCTTGCCTTTGGATTCTTTCTCTTTATTTAATATAAATAGTTCATTGGTTATAGCTAAATAATCTTCCCTTTCTTTATTTTCGTGACCAATTTTTCCAAGTTCCTCGTTTAAGGATTTTTCCTTAGCTTCCAACTCTTTTATTTCATTATCAATTATATCTTTCTTGTCAAAGCGTCCACTATATTCTTCATTTCTTGCCGCCATAGACATCTGACCGTATTTAATATTCTTATCATTATAATCACCATTTGTATAGCCAAAGAATACATTAATGACTGAGTCGGGTATTTTCTTCAGTAAAGGGGTGAGTCTGTTTTGTATAAAATTAAGACCTCTTTCTATTTTACCGTCCTTCATATGTCTAGCCGCTAATATGTGGTGGCTGCTATCCATATGCATGATAGGCTGTAAGAACTCCAAAATCTTCCTTGTTACGGACCAACTATTCATCTTAGCTGCCACACGGGTATTATCAAGGTACATCTTTACTCGATTACCAATAACCCCTCGTACTTCCCCAGAAAGTGTCCCCTTCTTTTCTTTATCCTTCTCCATTTTACGTGCGGATTCTTGCATCCTTGTTGTTTCTGTCACATCTTCTTTAGCAATATCACTAAACTCATTAGCGAGGGCCCTTTCTTCTTTGGAAAAAGACAGTGGGCTTCCCACTTCCTTATGTATTTTATCAACTACTGGTTCTATAGGTGTTTCCCCCTCATGTAATATTGAATGAAGTGACCTTAGATCAATGTTAGGATCCATCACACCAGTAGCCTCTTTAAACCTTTTATCAATAACATCCATCACACCCCTTAAGCCTTTTTTCTTCATTATCTTAATCAATATTTCTGTCAGCTTCCTTGCCATCCATTCCTCATTAGCAGCTATTCCACGTGTTAAACGATCCGTGATCCCCTTGACTTCCCCCCCTTGCTGGCTGTAGAGGTGGATGAATTCGTGAATTGCTGTAGCGAAGTTCGCCCCATGCCTAAGTGTAATAACCGCCCGTCCTTGGGGGTTCTTCTCGTCAAAGAACGCTTGGTACGTTCCATCTTCGTAAAACTCTTCTCTGTTTTGTCTGGCACTTTCTATCTCCTCCTGGGTCATACCTGCTTCACTTAATACACGCCTTCCATATTCAGTGTCGAGATCAAGTGGCTCTGGTATGTCCTCAAAATTTCCTACTAGTTTGTAATTTTTAAGCCCTAGTTTGTTGCCAATCTCTAAAAGTACTGGACGCATAGCTTCAAATATCTCAGCATTCCATGATTGACCATTAACTATATCCTGTTTTATTCTTATATGATAATATATTTTGTCTATGGTGGTTTGTATAAAAGTATCCAAAGTATTTGCGTTATCTTTGGTTATACGATGCTGTGTATTTTCTAGGGCATTTAATGCACCTTCCATCTTCTCCGTATTAGCTTTACTTATACTTCCTGAAGTCTCTAACATATTATTTATGATATTAATAATATCATCAATAAGTTGTTTCTGATTTCTTGGTGTTTTTTTGAGTTTGTTTTGCTCAACGGCCTTCTTTATAGCGTTTTTATATTTATGCAGCAGTTGTCTTTTTGGACTAAGGTCTTTTATTAACTTCCGTTGTTTTTCTTTAGATTTTATTACTTTACTCTTTGTTTTGTTTAGGTTTACTTCTTTAGCTTCGGGTTCAGCTTTAGCCTCAGTTTTAGCATGGTCCTTCCCGAAGAGTTTGTTTTTATAAGAATTCCATTGACTTTCGGACATCAAACTAGGACTTTTCTTGCTTAGTTGTTCTTTCAACATCCTAAACTCTAACGGCAAGGCAGTTACTTCAGAGAGTTTCTCTTCTGATACTTCGTAAGCTTTACTATCAATTCCGCTCTCACGATAAACATATATAAGTTTTCCTTTACTGTTTTTTGCTATGAAAATTCTTTCATCCCTGAACCAGCTTATGGAAGGAGCGATAAGATGAGCGTTATTCGTGGTGCCCAATAAGTCAAGAAACCCAAAATTTTTAATTAGGTTTCCAATTCCATCTGGCTCTATTAGTACTGATTTTTTGCGCCTGATACCCACATCAGTCATCCAGTTGTCTCTTTTCTGTTTAAAATCTTTCATCTCTTGTACAACTTCGTTAATATATGCCGTATTTATATCAGTTCCTATATGACCAACAAAGGCTGCAACCTGCCTAGAGTCCCACCCTGCTGCTAATAATTCATATATAAACACATGGCGATATCCATGTTGGACAAAATTCTCTGACAGTTCGAGGTATTTTTCTAATTCACCCCTTTCTTCATTGGTAAGATTTGTTCTTCTTAAAAGCAGAAGAATAGATTTCTGATAACTAGCCTTTAGGTTTTTCTTCATAGCATCGGGCTTATATGACCTATCCCCACTCTTAAGTGCTTCATTAATAAGCCTTGCTTTGCCATCCTTTGAAACCGTAAAGTCTATAAAGAGTACATTAGGAGCTGCATCTGGTTTCCCCTGTAATTGGTTTTTCTTTGCAGGTTGTTTTTCACCAGCACCCTCAAGCAACTTTACATCATTTCGTAAATCATTATCTATTGATAAAAGCCGACTCAGGGCATCATAATACATTTTCAGTGCCGCTTTAAGTTCTTTAAGATTTGATATTATTGCCTCTCTACCTTGTTGTCTTACACTCTTTGATGCTGCAATATCAATCTCAGCCTTACTACCAGCAATATTAGACACAAGACTCGCCCAGGTAGGATTGTTTTCAGCTGCTCTTATACCTGAGCCCGTGTATATCATCGAAGCTAAAAGGTCCCTGATTGCTAGAAAATGAGCACGGGCATTATTAATGGATTTGTTTTTTTCCCATGTTCTTCGAGTGGTCATGGTTTCAATAGCCAATATCTTACTTTGGTTTGATACACCAGTAGGATGAAGTCTTTTTCCAGCCACTTTAACCGTAGTCACAACCTGCACAATCGCCTTAAACGGCGGCTTTAGCAGGGTTGTATCTTTGTCTTCCCACCCAAGATGGACGTGAAAAAATTCAGCAATTCTAAAGAAGTGATTTTTTATAGTATCATTAGCTGGCGGCTTTAACGCACCATCAACCGTTCTTGTTCGATTGGCTATATACCATTCCCTATGATATTGCAGAAATTTCTTCCAATCTTTTTTTGGTACTTGACCCCAAGGCTTAACATCTCCGTCCTCAGTAATCAATATATCTTTCATATTACTATCAGCCACTAAGGATTGATGTAATAAATCCATAGCCATGGTGAATGCATGAACCTTGTCCAACTTCGGACCATCCTTACCTTCCTCCTTAAGAGATTCCATTCTCTCCTGCATTTGCATAAAAACGGAATCACTAAACAACCTATAATTTTCTCTTGTCATCCTCGTTCCAGCAGTAGTAGTCATAACCTTCGCTGGTGAAACCACCACGTTTGTTTCTAATTCTTCATTGGATATTCTAATAAAATCCTTGATTATATTATTAATCTGGATCTTGTTTACAGACCTTCCTGGCTGTTGCCCTTTTTTGTAAGGCGAAATTCCCCGTGATATAAATATACTGTCCTGTTCACTTATGATGTTTTCCCAATCGGAGTAGTTATCAATAAACGAATTATCTGCCAAAAAATATAAAGCTGACCCTAGTTCTAAAAACCCAGGGTGTTCAAGTCCAAGCACCTCACCGACCCTGATCCTGATTTTCATTATCCTAAGAGCATAGTCAGCAGCATTTCGAGCAGCTTCTTCTGCAGTAATAGCAGGTTTTTTATCATAAATAGGTACATGTAAACCACCATCTGTTATATTATATAGTAGTAGGTCCTGATCTATAAGAGCCTGCACCACCTTTTTAAACTCTATCGGCTTGTTCATAAAATGTCTGTAAAGTGCAGTCGCATATTTTTCTTGATGTCCATCTATAATATCCCCTTTTATTTCACCAAGAGATGGGTCAACCGTCCTCATCATATTTGCAATGCTGGCACGTCTTTTGTTTTTACCACCTAGTAAACTTGCCAAGAATATTTTATCGTATATTTGGGTATTGCTCCACCCCTTAGACGTTATATCTTCATCATTACGGATTAATTCTACTTCACGGGCCATTTTATTTAGATCTTCAATTTTAAAGTCATTCTCCGCTGTTAAATATTGATGGACATCGAAAGTAAATTTTTTCTCTTTCCTCGTTATTTGTTTCTGGATAAGGGGATCCACCTCTACATCCACTCCCTCTTTTAATGTAGTCCTCGCATCTGGAAATTCTTTATCATAGTAAGATATTATATCCTTTCTTACATCAGCAGGTTCCCGTACCTCCCCCTTCTTATTTTTTAGTTGTATTGAATGTTGTCTAGCAAGCAACATTTCCATTTCCCACCCTATATAATCAAGGAATGATGCCTCTGTATGTCCTTCAACCTTTGATGCTTCAGTTTGTATTATATCAGCCGCTAACTGTTGTTCGTTTTGTATACCACGCCTCTCAATCTTAGCAAGTGTCCAAATCATATACGACCGTACTGTTGCCTCAAACTCTTCTTCAGGTAAACCCTCAGCTATCTTTGCTATATAATCAACCCAGTTTCCTGTATTGATACCCTTACCTTCTAATGCCGCTGCTAATTCAGGAGTAGTATTAGATGCGTAAGAATCAAATGTTTTCTTCATCATCTTGGTTTCCAGCGCATATTTTTGTCTATCATCTTTTTCCTTCTGCTTTATTTGATAATGCTCTATAGACTTCCGTGCACGGGGATAGTTACCAACACCACTGGCACCAGCAAAGAGGAATGCTGCTACGGCAGCAGGCCCAAGAACACTGACAACTTCTGCTAATATTTCAGCTTCTGGCCTGATACCAGTCAGCTTTTCTGTAGTGGCTATACCAGCTTGCTGGGCAGCCTCAGTTCCCATCTCAACGCCTGCAACCCTTCCCATATTCAATATAAGATCTGTCAGCCATCCAGTAGTTGTTTTGGCTCCTATTTCGGCTGTAGACACCATGAATAGTTTTGCTAGATACTTGGTTCCAAAGTATTCACCACTACCCTCAATAAGCCCCGTTATAAAAGGTGCCCATGATAGTGTTTTCCTGAGAGCATTTGCCCCTTTAAAATCCCCCTGGTCTTCCAACATACGTATTCTGTCCCAGGTAATTTCTTTAGTATGTTGTGCTGCTGAAAGCCCAAAGAACCCTCCTACTGATGCTGAAGTAACACGGTTTACCATGTGTTGTGCTGTCTTTAAATCTCTTCTGGCCATTCGCACCTTTGTTGCATTATCTACCTGCACTGAATGGTAAGCATCTTGCATAGCTTTTTTTTGTTTCTTGGCAATTTTTATATTCTTTGAAAGTTTAGTGCCAAGCCTTTGTGTTTGATATGATGCCTTTAGATTATGCACAGTTTTAAGTGTTTTCTGAACATGCTTTAATCTAAGCCCTATCGAAAGTAATATTCTTGCACCAGTAAGGCTGATACCACCAGGAACAGCTGATGTAGGTATTATTTTACCCGCTTCATAGAACCACCTGGTAAATTCATCATACTCAGGTTTTGACCCCCATAGATTCTTAGACTGTTTATTTGCCCATTCTGTCAGCGCATTGCCTGCTGGCCCTGCTCCTAAAAACTTCCATGCCTCGCCCGTCATACGGGGCAGTTCAGTTGTTATACCCTCTCCAAGGCCCCTGAGAAGTGCAGCTACTTTATTAGTAGATATTTCACCTTTTTCTTCTATTTTAAACTCTGTATATGACTGGATAGGGGTAAGTTTAGATGCTCCTCTTCCACCTTTAAAGGGACTCAACCCCCTCATTATACGATCTCTTGCAAACTTGTTAGCTTTATCTATAATATCTTTTGTTGGCTCTTTTCCGCTAAGTAGCCAGCTTAACTCATCTCCAGTTGTTTTTTCGGTAATCAGTGGCATACTCATCTGGATACCATTTATTCTTATATCAGAAAGCCATGAATAATCACGTACAAGATTGCCATCCCACCCCTTTTGATCGCCTAACCATCCCTGCTTCCGTGTTTTAATCCAATTACCATCTGTCGGATCGTACTCAGTACGTACATCTTTATCAGGAATCACGTATTCGCCCACGTCCCTTACAAGTGGTTTGTTTATATCAAATAGAGGCGAGTACTGTTTATATATACCCTTCTTATCACGGGCCGCATCGCTTAATACCTTCCCATAACGAATACTACCTTCAGGGGCCAATATTTTTCCTGTTCTTTGGTTTACGTCTCCCCGAATTAATTCCCCTGTTTTACTGTCCCTGTAATATTCAGGGGGGTCTGGGACCCTGGCAGGGGCCGACAACATTGGTTTCTTGAAAATGTCCGCAGTTGTCCCTAACCTATATAAACTCTTCTCATACGGACTAAGCTTGTCAAGCTCATCTCTGTCTATTGCACGTTGTATTATCTGTTGATAAGTTCTCATTTTGTAATATCCTTAAAAGAATCCTCCTACTGGTCGTGGGGGATCTTTTCTATCTTTTGTCCGATCTTTTATTTCTTCATCCGTGTATTGTGGATATCCAGCCTTACCACCTCCATATCCAAATATATTTTGAATAACTTGTGGCACCCAAGTACCTTCTTTAACCGCTCGTTGTCCCCCTCTAACCGCTTTTCCTGACTGCTGCCCAGGAGTTCTTATATCTGTTTTACCTTTACCACCACTAGTGGGTGTCTTACTCATTATGTCATCTATTATGGCGTTTTGTTCATCAATCTTTTCTCTCAAGTCATTAATCACCTCACCTTGAGGTGTTTTTCCTGTTAATGCCAGCTCCTCTTCTCTTAATCTTTTTTGATAGTTAATAACCATCATCTTACACCATTCTCTTCTAGCTGGTGCAGCCATCCCGCTCACTCCTCTTCCTCCTATTACTGCCTGTACCTGATGTTCTTTTTCGGTAGTATATGCGAATGCTATTTCAATCATACCATCATCTATATAGAGGGGTAAACCATTTTTATCCACATAGCTTTTATCCGTAAGTCTCCGATACATATCCCATGACGTAAAGTCTAGACCACCCTTTTGTTTAAAAATCTCAACTATAGATTCTGTTTCTTGTATTGCTGCCTGGGTCCATTTTTCCTTGGCAGAACCAGGTGTATTATTAAAAACTTTCTGTATCCTACGAAGATATCCATTCTGTTCGGGAGTATCTCCAGTTCCTCCGACTTGTAGAAGGTTCCACTTATTAGACAGATTCTGAAGTCTGTCTATATATACATCAGTATTCTCACGTACATCTCTATGGAGTATAGCTTGATTCACAAAATCTAAACTTTCTTGCAAGCTTGGTTTTGTATTAACACCTGCCCCAAGTACATCCTTTAACCTCTCCAGGGTTCTTCCCTCTTTTGGTATATTCTTAAGCCACTTTTCTTTGAGAGGGTCTATAAAACCCTCTTTAAGATTTTGTCCTGCTATCCTACTTGATTCGTGTAAATTGCTCAAGACCCTTATAAAACTGGGCATATTAACAGCTCCTATATCTAGACTCCCTAAAATATCCATTAAGGAGTGCCCAGTAGCATTGGTATCAAATTGCTGAATTTGTTTAATCATACCCTGTAGTCGTTCCATGTCTGTTTTATATACCTCTCCCCCTGGTAATACGACTTCTACTGCACCAGTCTCGGAATTCATTTCAAGCCCGAAGGCTTTGACTGTCTCTTTGCTAAATATTGGTATATTTTCTTGTTCCGCTTTTTTTAACTGCTTTGCATAATCATTCTGCAGTTTGACATTCTCCATGGTAATCTCTTCCTTCTTTAGACTTTTTTTAGCCATGGTCAACAGTTTTTCTTGATTCAGCAACTCCGCTGCTGCGAGTGTTTTTGTAATTCCTTCGTCTACTTTGTTATGCCTTTCGGTCTCCTTGTCTCTGGCTGCCGTTGTTTTGTTTTGTTTTGATGTTTCCCAAATAGTTCTATCCTGGTCAAGTTGATCTTGAACTTCTTGGTTCCATAGCCGACTAGATTCCTTATCTTTTCTAAAGTCCTCTCCGCTAGACCCACCACTAAGCACGTCAGATGCGAATTGTGCAAACTGTCCTAATTTAGTATCAGGACCCGTTGGTATGGTTTCAAAATCCACACTACCAGGATTTTTACTACCGTAAGTAGCTATGGCGGTAGCAGCCTCTGGTGAAGTGTCAGGATCACCACTGAGGCCCTTACTTATACTATCCATATATGCTTTTCTAGCCTCCACATCAAGAGTATCTTTATTTGCTTCATCATACTCATTCATTATCCCTGCCAGCTGTATGCTCCTTTGTTTTTCTATCCTCAGCTTTTCATCTTCGTAAAACTTTTTACGCTCTTTATTGGTGGTAACTCCTTCAAAGAAGTTGCCTATTATATCAAATGTTCGAGGAACTATCCCCACTGGTACGCCTCCACCTCCACCTCCACGTCTTTGTGGTGCTGGCGCATTAAAATTAATAAATTTTGCCATTGTTACTTTCCCCCTCTAACCTTCATTAATTCAACGAATAAATCACCGTCAAACCTAGTTCCTATTATTAAAAATCCAGCATTAAGAGCCACCTTAATAGCCTTAATGTTTGTATTCTCTATTCTGCAT
>Ga0066868_10000865_pt1 | contig 11111 bp, 7 predicted proteins | sample ETN01SmetaG_FD_65607 | JGI IMG/M metagenome (GOLD analysis project Ga0066868, IMG submission 65607) | Marine microbial and viral communities from oxygen minimum zone, Eastern Pacific Ocean - ETNP2014F12-01SV259 | ecosystem: Environmental > Aquatic > Marine > Oceanic ...
TACCTCCTTCACTTCAGTGGAAGCTTCGTGTTCCTGAATTGGTTGAACATGAACCATGATGATCCTTCAATTTTGTAAAACCTGGTTGACGGGGTTGGGGACCGGTTTTCCTGCAAAAAAGGCCTCAAGGTTGTCGAGCACGAGTTGTCCCATAGCAATACGTGTTTGTACTGTAGCACTGCCTCTATGTGGTTGCAGCACTACATTGTCCATGGTCAAAAGCTCTTGCGGAACATGGGGTTCATTTTCAAAGACATCAAGTCCAGCTCCTCCCAGTTCCCCGTTTTTAAGCAGTTCCACCATCGCCGATTCATCGATGACCGTTCCTCTTGAAATGTTGATCAGAATGCCTTCAGTCCCCAAGGCTTCCATCACACTACGGCTAACCAGCATACGGGTAGCTTCACCTCCCGGACAACTGACGATCAAAAAATCAGAATCTTCCGCCAGTTTATTGAGGTTTGAATAATAAGGATAAACCAACCCCGGTTTTTCTCGGGGACCGTGATAGCTTACATGAAGACGAAAGGCTTCAGCACGCCGAGCAATGGCCTGACCGATTCGGCCCATTCCCAAAATTCCCAGTTTTTTGCTGTATACATTTTGTGTGAGCCATTTGAAGCCCTTTTCAAATTCTCCCTGCCTGACCAAACGGTCTCCAACACACAATCCACGCGATGCAGCAAGCATCAGCATAATCGCCATGTCAGCCACATCATCTGTTAAAACATCTGGTGTATTCGTAACCTGTATGCCTTTTTGAGTGGCATAATCCACATCTATTCCATCAAAACCTACTCCAAAACTAGCAATAACCCTTGTGTTTGGAAACGTGTCGATCAGTTCCTTGTCAGCAAATCCTTCAGTAACAATTCCTGAAATTTTTTCTTCCAATCCATCTTTGAAAATCAGGGAAGGGTTTTCCCAAAGATTTTGAACGTTGTAGTTTTCTTGCAAAAAACCTAGCAAACTAGAATGCTGCAGATAGCGCTTCACCAATACAATGTCAGTCATGATATGATTGTCCTGTTTTCGAAATTATGCTCTTGAAAATTCATTTTGATGGATATCAGAATTAAGCTTTCTCCTGTTATTGAAAACCGATGATGCCTAATTTTCAAAAAATAAAAACTTCTAACTCACCATCACCCATGAGTCAAGGAGTAGACTGAAAAAAATGGAATTTTCCCAAAGTGCACTTCTTCATGAAGATCGTGAAGCACGCTACAAAGCAAGGACACAGCGTACCTTAGATGAACTGGTTCCGATTTCAGAAAAGCTCACCCTGCTCTTTCATGCCTCGGCCAACCGTGCTGCCTTGAGTGGGCTGAAATTAGGAATGCAAGTTAAGGAGACGAAACGAAGAATGGGGGAACGGACGCGCACAGGAAGCAGCGGGTATTTCACCAACATCGTGCTGGAAAATCCGCACCAGAGCATGACCTTCTATCTCAGTAAGGAAGAGAAAATTGAAATCCTGTTCTATCTGACGGAGGTCCGTAAACTTGATGCGGCATTCACTCCGGAACAATTCACCCCAGTCCATTTCATCAATGATCGCCTGACTGGATGGGGATGGGAGTCCCTCCTAAATGTGAAGGAGGGACAAAAGTTTGGGGAAGAATGCAGGAGTAGACTTTTGAAAGGCCTGCCTGGAATGAAAAAGCTTTTAGAGACTTAACGTCCTCTGGCCTCCTGAATTTCCTTGACCACCTGCTGGACCAGCATAGGCAGGATGCTTTCCAGACCTTTCTGCACTGATTTAGCTACCAGTTCTTCCAGTCTTGTTGAATCCATTTCAAGTGAAGAAAGTTCTTCGCTGAATTCTGGAGCAGACTGAGGAAATGGCTCTGCAGTTGTTTCAAGTTCGATCATGGTGGTATCTTCTTCATCCAGCATTTCGAATCCTGGTTCCACCATTTCAGAAACCGCCACCGGTTCCACCAGCATTTCTTCCTGTTGGGTTGCAGATTCAGGAGCTGTAGGCCCTGAATCTTCTTCTTCTTCAGAAAAACGGTCGAAATTCATGAACGCGTCTTCTGCTGATTCCCAGTCGCCGAACGTATCTTCCGCAGGAAGAGCATCCACCGCAGCAATCTGAACTGTTTCAGCCTCCAGTTCTGCTTCCTCGGCCTCTGCCATGATCCCCCGCTCCAGTTCCTCTTCGACTTCTTCGTCTTCAAGGTAACCATCGAGTTCATCCAGAACGAATTCACGCAGTTCATCTTCGGCCTCTTCCCATGTCTCAAGCGCTTCTTCTTCGGCAATCTCTTCCGCAAGAACCTCTTCGGCAGCTTCGAGGGCAGCCATTTCCTCATTCAGAGCATCCAGCTCATCGAGGGCTGAATCTCCAGAACCGGTTTGCTCATCACCATCCAGGGCAATCATTTCCTCTTCGGTTTCTGAAATCGTTTCCACCGTTTCTTCTGAAGTTTTAAGCATGAACTCATCCAGATCTTCAGTTTCACTACCATCTTCTGTCTGTTGCACTCCCTGTTCGGCTAGCATCACATGATCCAATTCGTTGGAAACGGGGTGATACTCATCTTCAATGGTCGCTTCGATGACGAAATCATCCATTTCCTGCATCCCAGTTGCCGCTCCATTTTCTGTGGTTTTCCTTGGAGCTGACTGCTGGACAGGTTCGCCAAGCGGTTTCAGGTTTTTAGGTAGTTCAGGATCAAAATCGTTGATCCCCATTTTGATTTCCGCCAGATTGTCCCGTGGAATCTGATTCAGGTCCGGAGGATTTTTCCAGAGTTCCTCGGGATCTTCAAAATCGTTGAGCTTGAGATTGATCGGCGTCTGTCCCTCACGCAGGGTTTGTGGAGGATCTTCTCCATCATCCAAAGCAACCGACTCAGACTGCAGGTCTATCTCAAAAGAGGGTGCATCGCCTGCGAAATCATCAAGGCCTCCTGCAACCGCTTCCGCTAGTTCAACTGCAAAATCCTCCTCCTCACGATCAGTGAGATGGTCTCCTGCCAAATCTTCTTCAAGCATGCTTCCGGTTCCTGTCTCATCAGGAAGGTCCGGTTGCGATTGTTCTTCCTGAACCGATGGTGTTTGCTGATCCATCTGCAATTCCTCTTCGGTTAAAGGTTCAAGGGAAATCGAGAGATCTCCCAGATCATCATCGAGCATCAGCGAATCCATTTCGCTGGCATCCGTGATTTCCATGTTTTGGGAACTGCCGGTTGGACGTGTGTTTGCTGCACTCATGGCAATTTCCTCAATATTCCTGTTGGTGAGCCCATTTTCTGGTTCTTCATTTTCTAAACTAGGTTCTATTACGTTCTGGTGATCGGAGTTTTGTATTTCATCCATCAACCCCGTCATTTCCGAATCAAAAAGTTCTAATTGTCTTAATCTACCAGAATCCTCGGTGCTTTCCAGTAAAGGTTGTTTCAGGGAGAGATGTTTTCTAAGTTGCTGTTTGAGTTTGAAGGCATCAAAGGGTTTCAGAATCCGATCGTCAATTCCTATCTCAGCCAAGGTTTCTGGATCTTCATCAGCATCTGAGCCTTTCGCAAGCAATACCAAGGGAGTCTTGTCAAATGCTTCCTCCGCTCTGATTCCACGACAAGTTTCATAACTCCGAATCTGTTCCGAGTTGCCAACAAAGATCAGGTCAGGCCTCAGCTCAATGGCCTTGCTCAAGAAGGATTCAGGGTTTGATTCCTGATGAATTTCTATGCTGTCCGGATTCAGACTTGAAGCAATCAGTCCCTGGATTTCCGGATTTTGTTCCAGGACAAGTATCGATTTGGACATGGAATTTCCTGTAACTCCGACACCTGGAAGATACCTTCCTTCCATGATGCCGCTTTAACTGAATAGGGTAACTCATCCTATGCAAAGCAAATTCCAAGTATCCAATTCCCTTTCTTTGTTTCTGTTCCCCTCAGGCTAAACGTGCTGGTTCATCAATTCAAGATTCAAAATGTGCTTATCATTTTGAATCTTGCCCGGAGAGGTTTTATTTTCTTTTTTGGAGTATAAATCAGATTCCAAAACATTTATTGATTCCTCAGCATCTGAATTAAACTAATCCTTTGAGGCATTCTCAAAATCCCTTCTGTCAGGTATTGACCATGAAGATTATGCTTTTTTCGTTTAAGATAGTCTTTTGAACAAAATCACTAAATTCAGAAATTTTAGATGATCTCCAGATATCTTGCGGGTGAATTCACAAGGTTCTTTATCCTTTTTTTAGGTGCCTTCCTGATCATAATCTTCATTGGTAATGTTTTCAGCAGTCTCACTATTATTTTCGAAGACTGGGAGGGTTTTCTGCGTTTTCTTCGCATTACAGCCCTGATGTTGCCCCAGCTTTTGGAATTCACGATCCCGATTACCGTCCTTCTGGCAACCATCACCACCTTTAGCACCTTCAACCGTACTTCAGAACTTCTTGCAATCCGATCTTCAGGAGTCGGCCCCTGGAATCTGGCCTGGCCGCTTCTGTTGATCACCCTGCTGATTGCTGCATCCACTTATGTGGGCCAGAATTACCTCTACGTTTGGATGCACCGACAGTGGGCGGAAACCGATTCAACCATCAAACTTCAACCCATCTGGAAGGTTGCTCCCGATAACCGGCTTTATTTTTTCGGAAAACTTCCTGAAAAAGGAAAACTGCAATCGGTCACCCTTTTTCAATGGCAAACTGAACCCTACAGAATGGTTGAGCGTACAGCGATTGAAAGGGGAGAGCAACAAAAAACCTCATGGAATTTCCAAGATCTGGAGCAATACCTTTTCTCGGATAACCACCTGAAGTATGAAAATTTGGAACAGCTGAATCTCAAAATGGAAGAGGTTCCTTCACTGAAATATGAAAAGGCGATTTCCCCAAGAAATCTTCCCTTTTTGGATCTTAGAGATGAGATCGAAAACCGACGAAATGAGGGACAGGATGTGACACGCCACCGTGTCGCATTTTTTCAGAAATCGGCCTTCCCCTTCCAACTTTTTATTATGGTCTTTCTAGGATTGGCCCTTTCCACCTCACATAGTCGCAAAGGAATGGGTGCAGAATCGCTGGCGTTGAGCTGCCTTTTGGCAATCCTATTCTGGATCCTGAACCAAATCCTACTGGCCCTCGGAGACGCGGGGGAACTACATCCCTTTTCTGCAAGCTGGGGAAGCATAGGCCTTTTCACACTCATCGCCTGGCTGCTGCATCTGCGCTATCGGGTTTAAAACCAATCTCATATCTATCAATCCCTTCTATTCAAACAAAGAATCAGCAAAAGCTTTGGGATCGAAAGGACGCAGGTCCCGGGTTTGTTCTCCAATCCCGATGTAACGAACCGGGATGTCGAACTCATTGACGATGCCGATGATCACACCGCCTTTGGAGGTGCCGTCGAGTTTAGTGATTACGAGTCCTGTCAGTTCGGTGGCCTCCAAGAATTCTCGGGTTTGGAAGATCGCGTTCTGCCCCGTACTGGCATCCAGGACCAGCAGGATCTGGTGGGGGGCTTCCGGAATTTTCTTTCGGATGACACGCACCATTTTCTTCAACTCCTCCATCAGGTTTTTCTTGGTGTGCAGCCTTCCGGCGGTATCACATATGACCACGTCATAAGCTTCTGCGACGGCTCTGCTAACCGTTTCGTACATCACCGAGGAAGGATCGCTGCCGGCTTCTTTGGAAACGATGTCACAACCTGCACGATCCGCCCATTGCTGGAGCTGCTCAATGGCTGCAGCCCGGAAGGTGTCTCCTGCTCCAAGCAGGACCTTTTTCCCTTCGTCCACATACTGAGCAGCAATTTTCCCGATGGTCGTGGTTTTTCCAACACCGTTGACCCCTACCATCAACAGCACCAGGGGTTTCGTGTCCTTCGTTCCAACCTCGGGATACTGCTTGTCCATGATGGAACTGATTTCTGATTTGATTGTCTGCTGGAGGACTTCCGGATCCTTGAGTTCCTTGCGTTCCACTTTTTCAGTGATGACTTCAATCACCCGTTGACAGGTTTCAGGTCCCAGGTCAGCACCAAGCAGGACTTCCTCAAGATCATCGAGCAGTTCTTCGTCAATCTCCTTCTTCCCCTGGAGTGTCTCTCCAAGACTTTGAAGAAACTGTTCGCGTGTTTTCCTAACTCCCTGCTTCAGTTGTTCCAGCAGCCCAGAAGGAGAGTCGTCGATTTCTTCCTCTTCCTCGGCTTTGATTTCCCGCTGAAGGATCTGCCTTTCTCGCAGTTGAGCTTCCTGTTCCTGGAGCTCTAATTTTGCACTGTCCTCTTTCTCACTGATTTTCTGAAGTTTGGCTTCGTTTCTCTGTTCCCGGAGTGTTTCCTCTTCTTTAGCAAGTTCCTCGAGTTTTTTAAGCCGGTCTTTTTCACTGAGTGGGGGAGCCTGGCTTTCGTCAGAGAACAGTTTCCTCAGGGTACTCACAAAAAACACGCCGATCACAATCAGCACCAACAGAACAACCGAAGCTGCCACCAGAAGCTGGGGGTCGCTTTCGAGGATTTTAAGGATCAGGGTTTCAAACTGATTTATGGAATTCATGGCATTCGATGGAATTCAAAATAGAAGCTGCAGTTCTCAAGCAGGATTCAAAATGCTACATTCAATTGACTCAATTTGGGAGTCTTTAACGTGAATGAAAGTTTTTCCATGCCAATCCCGCTGAACCCTGATCAACAGCACATCGTCGAACACCGTGATGGCCCGGCACTGGTGATAGCCGGTGCTGGAAGTGGAAAAACACGGGTTGTAACCCAGCGCGTTGCTCATCTGATCCATTCCGGGGTCCCGGCCTCCTCCATCCTATTGCTGACCTTCACCAACAAGGCCGCGCGAGAAATGGCTTTGAGGGCGGCCAGGCAACAGGGAGTCGAACCGGATCAGCAAAAAATTCTGAATGGAACCTTCCACAGCATGGCCAGCCGGTTTTTGCGCCGGAGTGCAAAAATGCTGCATTATGAAAATCAGTTCAGCATCTTGGATGCCTCCGATTCACGGGATCTCATCCGTGCCGCGATTGCAGAAAAGATTGGTAAGCCTGGACGGAATTTCCCGAAACCATCCGTACTTTCCAGCGTCTTCTCCCTGGCCTTCAACCGAAATTGTACCCGCGAAAGCGTGATGCAAAGCAACTATGTCAAACGTCATTTCAATCTCAACGAACTGATCTCGCTCGAATATCCCCACCTTGAGAATTACCTTGAGGAACTGCTCCTGATCCTCGGTCGCTACCGCGAAAAAAAGCGGGCTTCCCAATCGATGGATTTTGACGATTTGCTTGAAAATTGGCTTGAATTGCTTTTGAAATACGGCGAAGGGCTTTCCCTCAAGAAACAACTCCAATACATCCTCGTTGATGAATACCAGGACACCAATCATATCCAGGCCAGTATCCTTGAAGAACTCGCCAAACCCCATCAGAACCTGATGGTGGTCGGAGATGATGCCCAGTCGATCTACAGTTGGCGTGGAGCAGATTTTCGGAACATCCTCGAATTTCCGGAAAAAAATAATGCCAAAGTTTATCACCTTGAACAAAACTACCGGAGCAGTCCCGAAATCCTGGATGCCGCAAACCAGAGCATCAATCACAACACCCGTCAGTTCGAAAAGAACCTCTTCAGTGAACTCCCCTCCGGAGAAAAACCGGTGGTGCATCAACTCTGGGATTCCTCGGATGAAGCCGAGGTGGTACTGAACCAGTTGCTGGCCCTACGGGATGAAGGCTTGTCGCTCGATGAAATGAGTGTGCTTTACCGCAACCATGTTCAGTCTGCGGTGCTTCAGGTCGTTCTGACCCAAGCAGGCATTCCGTTCATGGTTCATTCCGGAGTGAAGTTTTTCGAACAGGCCCACATCAAGGACCTCACTGCATTTCTCAAGGTGCTTTACAATCCCCTGGACGAAATTGCGTGGATGAGACTGCTTCGGATGCTGCCGGGCATTGGCAACACAACCGCCAATCGTATCTTCCAGGTATTTCGTGAACAGCAGGCAGTCCGGCTGACCCAGGAAAATGAATCCCTCCAGAAACTGATTCCTGCAAAAAGCCGTGAAGAGTGGCAGACAATGACGGGCTGTCTAAGGAATCTTTTGCGGGATGATCTCACGCCTTCTGAAATGATCGGGATCGTCTACCGGGATTTTTACCGTGAGGTGATGTACAGCGAGTTTGAGAATGCCTCACTCAGGGAAAATGACGTCCATTATTTACAGGAATTTTCTGCCAATTACCGCTCCCTTGAAGGATTTCTCAATGAACTTTCTCTGGTCGGTTCAAGCATTGTCACCGACCAGGAAGCCGACGATCAGGATCAGGAAACACTGACGTTGACCACGATCCATCAGGCAAAGGGACTCGAATGGAATGCGGTTTTCGTCATTGGTCTGACAGAGGGGCAGTTCCCCCACCAGCGATCCCTCGACACGATGGAACAACTGGAGGAGGAACGACGTCTGTTTTATGTGGCGATGACTCGGGCCAAGCGCTACCTGGTGATTTGTGCCCCGGTCATGTCTTCAGGCTATGGGGCAGGTATGAATGGACGATCACGTTTTATCACAGAACTTCCAGAAGACAGTGTCCAAACTGAAGTTCATGTACGTGATGATTACTCCTACTCCTCAGGAAAAAGCGCGCGTTTTTACTTCTGAATTGATTCAAGCACTTCAGTTCTAGTTTTTCAGCGCATGGTTCCGGATTTCGGAAAGGCTGGCATTGGGAGTCAGGGCTTCCGGATCCACAACCACTTCCAACAATGCAGGCCTCCCAGCTTTTCGGGCCTCAGCAAGAAGATCCGGAAAATCCGAAGTCTTCTCAACTTTTGCTCCAAAGGCCCCATAAGCACGGGCCAGAGCAGCAAAATCCGGGTTGTGCAAGGCCGTTCCATGAACACGGCGGGGGTAGCTTTTTTCCTGATGCATGCGGATCGTGCCGAGCATTCCATTGTTGATGACCAGCACAATCAGGTTCAATCCATACTGAACTGCAGTTGCCATTTCCTGCCCGTTCATCATAAAACATCCGTCTCCTGCCAGGCATACCACTTCCCTTTCCGGGAAGACTAGTTTGGCCGAAATGGCAGCCGGCATTCCATAGCCCATCGCTCCGCTGGTCGGCCCCAACTGTGATGGAAATTTATGGAATCGGTAAAAACGGTGACCCCAGGAAGAGTAGATTCCGGCACCATTGGTGATGATCGCATCGGCAGGAAGAGCCTCACTCAGGTGACGAACCACGTCTGCAAAATTCACGTTCCCTGGGGCTTCTGGAGGTTGCTGAAAAGCTTCATAAGATTGCCTGGCTTTTGCTGTCCTCTCCCTCCAACCTTCTGAAGGAACCGTTTCGAGTTGACTCAAGGCCTGGGCAAATTGCTGAACAGAAGCATTGATCGGCAGATCAGCACGATAGACCCGGCCCAGTTCATCTGCTCCGGGATGGATGTGGACCAGTTTCTGGTTGGGAACAGGAATTCCCATCAGACGATAGCCTCCTGTGGTCATCTCTCCCATCCTTGCTCCTACCACGATCAAAAGATCAGAATCCTGGACCAACTGATGTAGTTTGGGATTCGGCCCGATGCCCAGATCACCAATGTAACAGCGGTGGTCATTGTCCATCCGGTCCTGGCAACGGAAGGAAACAGCCACCGGCAGATCCTGTTGATCCGCAAACAATGTGTGAATTCGGCAGGCCTCATGGTTCCATCCACCTCCCCCGAGCACCATCAGCGGACTCTCGGCTTCGAGCAGCATTTCCCTGATCTGTTTTATTTGCTCAGGCGCCGGTGCTGGTTGAACAGGAATCGCAGGAGGAGCATCCTCCACCTCCGCTTCCTCCCTCAGCATGTCTTCCGGCAGTGAAAGCACCACTGGCCCAGGACGACCTGATAAAGCCGAATGAAACGCATGGTTGAGGTATTCCGGAATCCGGGACGGATCACGTATTTCTGCAGACCATTTGCTCATCTCACTGAAAAAAATACCATGATTCACTTCCTGAAATGCTTCACGGTCTTGCATCTGCCGGCCCACCTGTCCCACCAGCAATAGCATCGGTGTTGAATCTTGAAAAGCAGTATGGAGTCCGATGCTGGCATTTGCTGCTCCTGGCCCACGAGTCACAACACAGATTCCTGGTTGGCCGGTAAGTTTTCCATAGGCCTCCGCCATGTTTGCCGCTCCACCTTCCTGGCGACAGGTGATGAAACGGATCGTCTCCCGCTGATCATAGAGTCCATCCAGCAAAGCGAGGTAGCTTTCCCCTGGAACACCAAAAATCAGTTCTACTCCCTGTGCTTTCAGTCCGTCGGCAAGAATTTTTCCTCCCATTCGGTTGCTGATCGTCATTTTTTGTTTCCTTCCCTGAGTGAATTATTCTTTAATTTCAGATGGCTTTCTCCGGATTCATTACACCCGTTTTGTTGCATTCGATCCGTTCCTTCTGTAGTTCAAAACGATGATTCGCAGACAAACCGGATTGCAGTCCAAATGGCTTGACGGAACATCTGATATCTTAACATAATGAGCAACCTTCTTTGATGATCTCTAGAATTATTGATGATAACCGATGCTACCACTGATTGACACACACCAGCACCTATGGGACCTGTCACACCTTGAACTTCCCTGGACTGGAGGGATTCCTCAACTCAACAAAAACTTTCTGATGTCCGACTACATCGAAGCATCAGAGGGACAAAACGTGAGCAAAACAGTTTACATGGAAGTGGATGCCCATCAACATCACCGCCAGCGTGAAGTGGAATTTATCAATGAAATCTGCAGTGATGATTCGAATCCGATGCAAGCCGCCGTATTTTGTGCCGGCCCGGGGGGGCCAGACCTGGAAGCTTTCATCAGCAACAACCGGAACAACCCTTGGATCCGTGGACTACGCAGGGTTCTTCATAACCCTGATATTCCACGAGGAACCTGTCTCAAGCAGGAATTCATCCAGGGAGTCAGAAAACTTGGAGAATTGGGGTGGAGCTTTGATATCTGTCTTCGACCTGCTGAATTGGAAGATGGGATCGAACTGGCAAAAGCCTGTCCCGAAACCATAATGATCCTTGACCATTGTGGAAATGCCGACCCTCAAATTGTCCAGGGAGTTGATATTTCCGCGC
>Ga0066868_10000872_pt1:5000-11045 | contig 11045 bp, 7 predicted proteins | sample ETN01SmetaG_FD_65607 | JGI IMG/M metagenome (GOLD analysis project Ga0066868, IMG submission 65607) | Marine microbial and viral communities from oxygen minimum zone, Eastern Pacific Ocean - ETNP2014F12-01SV259 | ecosystem: Environmental > Aquatic > Marine > Oceanic ...
AACATGTACCGGGTGTGATTATTATCTCAGAGTTGCAGAATTTAAATCATCATATCATTCTACATTGGACGAAGCTATTGAAGATGAAACAACTTATCCTTTCAATCAGAGTGAAGGGTGGAAATTAGTGGAGGGAGGAGTTAGTACTTTTCAGTATCCAGCTTCAGGTGTTTACCCATTGGAAATGGGTGGGCTTTATGTGTGGCAGGTGAAGGAGTCACGTCCAACCACATCAGGAAATGAGGATATTATCTCCGAAATTTATTTATTCAAGATTGCAGTTCTTGGAAGAGAAGTAGAATCTTTTGGAGAAACCCAAGAACTAGGTCCTCTATTACAATCCCTGAAGCAGGCATTAGGAGATGGTCAGTTTACTGCTTTATTTGGTTCCAATGGAGATCTAGAAGGATACAGTCCAACAGGCAGATTTACATTAAACGGTGAAACTGTTGATGAAACCAGTGCAACGGGAATTATTACCCAAATCATTAATGGAAATATTCCCGACATAGATGTGCAGGTGGAAGAATGAAACAATCCGTCATATCTCTTATTTTTTATGGAATCATTTCTTTATTGAATGTTGATATAGTATATGCTGGTAGTAAGATTGCTGTGTCAACAAAAGTTAGGGGAACAGTTGAAGTTCGCCCAAACAGGAATGACGTTTACCAAAAGTTAAAAACAGGGAAAATCTTAGAAAATAAAGACCAAATAAAGACAGGAAACAATGGGTTTACAGCCATCATTTTCATTGATGATAAATCTACTCTAAAAATTAAGGAAAACTCTGAGGTTGAAATTACCGGAAAGCGTACGAAAGCTAAAATTTCAAAAGAGGTTTTTATGGATATCGGAACTCTGAGGGCTACTGTTGGGAAACAGCGACAGGGAGAATTTGTGATTCAAACACCTACATCGGTTGCATCAGTAAAGGGAACCGATTTTTGGTTAAGCACGGATCCAATAGAGGGAGATTTGTTAATTACTTTAGATGGTGTTGTATCGTTTACGAATTCTATTACCGGAGAAAGTATTTCCGTAACAGGGGGGGATACAGGATTATCTTTGCCTAATGGTGATTTATCTATAGCTACAACTGATCCTGCAACAATACCTGAGGATCCAAGTGAGGCTGAGGAAGAAACAGAAAACGAGCTGAGAATTTATTTTGAAGGTCCTGATGGTGAAGAAAAATCGATTTTGATTCGATATTAATAGTTTTCCCTCCCTATTAGTTTTTGTCTATTTCATGTATCGTCATGTAAACATTTCATTCTGTTTAGTAGTGATGATAGCATTCAACGCCTGTTTTCTTTATTCTGCTCATTCATTTCAACAAGATAGTTTTATTCACCAGAAACCCATGAGTGGTATTGTTGGTGAGGATCTTGAATTAGCTCTCACTATGCTGGTAGATGAATCGGTAATGAGTGCCAGCATATTTTTTCGTGCATATGGAGCAATGCACTACGAAGAAATTCATATGGAAACTCAGGATAGAAATTGGCGGGGGATTATACCTGGGAGTCAGCTCTCATCAAGTGGATTGGAGTATTATATTGTGCTTACAACAAATGATGGTGGTTGGCAGGCAACACCGACAGATACACCGAATGAATTACCACATTTTGTTTTAATTCATCCTGGGAAAGAATCCCAGGTATTCCTTGATACCAAGGAGAATAATCTACTTGTTTCTGCTGATATATTAATTCTGTCGCCTGAATTCGAGGAATTAGTTTTATCTGAAGAATTAGTCATTGCGCTTTCTTTTTTTAATGCTCCCAACATTGATACAACTTCGGTTCAATTGAAGATTGATGGGGAAGATTATTCATCTCAAACTGAAGTCAGTGATGGGATCATTAGTCTTGTACCAGGCACTATTAAACCGGGTACTCACAGGATTCAGGTACAAATGAAAACAAAACAAGGTCTTATTATTGAACCCATTGAATGGAAATTTAGAGTTGCAAGGACAGGAATAGATCTTCGAAGTGAAATTGATTTTGATGGAGATTTATCAGTTCGCCAATCAGCAGAATATCTGGGTGGATATTCCAAAGATGTTTCGGAATTAAACGGAAGAATGAATATCGGATTACCCTGGGTTAAGTCCAGAAATTCATTTAGAATAACGAGCAGGGAATCTGAATTTCAACAATCACAAAATAGGTTCTCCGGAAAGATTGAATTAGGGGATTATCTTCATATACATTTTGGAGATTTTAATCCAAGGCTTTCCAGTTTTCTTTTAGACGGTAAGAGAGTGAGGGGACTTGGCATAGATTTACAACTGCCATCATTCAGATTTCAATTCGTACAAGGAGAGCTGAACCGGCCTGTTCAGTGGTCAGGTAAAGTTGATGGAGGTTATCAACTAGTAGCAAATAAAAGCTCCATAAAGAGTACTGGACGCATAACCTATTTTATGGATAGGACTGGATACACTTTCAGGCAAGCAATTAATGCATTCAGATTATCATTCGATTTCAATTCAAAGTTTTTATTTGGCATACATTTCTTAAAAGCTAAAGATGAAATAAGCTCCGTTGAGAAGTTGTTCAGCCATCAAGCACGCTTAAATGTAGATACAACCATAGCTGGTTTGTCCGTATTCGGTATACCGGTTGGGGAATATACATATTCCCAGTTCTCGGATTCTGTAACGGTAGGAGGTCATTCAATTAGTTTTTCTGATAAAAACTGGGGTGGCAAGAATCCTGTTGACAACTTAGTATTCGGGTTTGATATTGGTTCCGAATTTGATAACAGAAACCTAAAATTTGATTTCAGCTGGAACATGAGTTTATACAATAAAAATATCTGGGATGGAGCTATGACTTTGACAGATATGGATACTACTTTAGATGATACTCTGGATGGATTGATCATGGGTGAAATTGACACATCCAGCATCCCTTTTGACCCTTCGAGTGTCAAGGATTATATAATCATAAATCCGTATATGACCCCTCTCCTCCCTATTGATTATGTTTCCTTCGAAGATCATCCCATCGCTACTATTATCAATATGCCGTCGGCTGCATTCAGTCTCAGACTGAAGGGAAATTACTCATGGAACAGCTTCCGCATTGAGTACCGTCAAATCGGACCAGCATTTACCTCTCTAGGGAATCCATATCTGACGAAAAATGTACGTGAATTTTTTATACAGGACCGTTTGGCATTATTGGATCATAAATTATTTCTTACCACCAGCTTTAAACATCAGGATAACAAAATCCTTTCGTCAATCAATGATCCATTAAGTACGAATACATTTTCCGGTTCATTTAATTTAATGCCCGGCCCTGGTGTACCCTCAATCATGGTCAATGTTCAATCAGTCAATAAAAATAATTTTCAAGAAATGGAATTAATAGAAGAGGGCAAACCAGACACTAGAGAAAATTCAAAAATGGTGAATACGGTTATGTCTGTAAACTTCCCTTTTGAATTAAAGGGATTTAAGCAAAATTTGATCATTAATATTAATACGGTAAAAAATTCTGATGAACTCAGCAACAAGCGAAGTTCAGGGTACTTATTTATGAAAGCAAATACAAAAGGGTATTCTGTGAACCTTTCAACTCAGTTAAGACTGGGATTAAGAACGCTTTTTAGTGTAACAAAGACAGAGTTAATTATGCCAACTGATTCTGGAGACCAGATTTTTTCATGGACAGGTCTTGGGTTAACTGCAAATTATTCAATGCGAAACAATACCATAAATCTCACAGGAGGTGTTTCCTTTTTTGATGTTGGGACTTCCAGATTATATGGAGGTAAATTAGGAGGCAGTTATAAAATTCTGGAGCAATTAAATATGGGAGTATCGGGTAATTTACAGTTGAGTCAAAATCTGATTAGTGATAATGTGTGGAGTTGGAGTACATCGAGTTTAATATTAACAGCTGGATACAGATTTTAGAACAATGGAACAAGTTATAAAATTTATAAAATCAAAAGGAATTGGTTTTGGTTTAACTGCAGGGTCAATTTTTCTGGTAAGCATTCTGCATTTGTTCGGGATATTTGATTTCTTAGAGTTAAAATTATATGATTATCGTTTTCATGAGGTGCGGGGTCCCCTAACTGGATGGCAAGCCAGTGATTCTTCGTACATTAATTTAGGTACGGATATTGTGCTAGTTGAGATTGATGATGAAGCTTATCGGCTCATGCCGGAAGCATACCCTTATCCAAGAGGAACCATATGGGCAAAGGTCGTTCGCAATTTAACTAAGGCTGGAGCAAAGGTCATTGCGTTTGACATTCAATTTGATGCACCAGAGACAAAATCAGATTATTTACGTCAATTTGCTGATGAGGTTCAATCTGGAGAATTGAAGGAACTCATTCCGCGTCATGGAGATGAAGTATTTGGCGAGGCAATTGCAGAGGCTATCGAGAATGGAACTGAAGTGGTAATCAACACAAAAATAGCTACTGATTTGAATATGATTCCACCGCAATATATTGCCCGTCCGGTGAAAGCGATTATGCAGGCTAATCCGGAGACCGGATTAATAAATGATCTTATGGATAAAGATGGTTTCTCACGTAATTATGCCTTGGGTAATTATCTTCCGCAGGATACCTTGCTGACAAAAATGTACCTTACCTTGGCCTTAAAATGTGTGAAAGCTTTTGAAGGTTTGTCAGACACGTTAAAAACAAGGTTTGATAAGGGCCGCTTGGTTTGGAACTACGGTGACCACTTGATTAAATCAAATGGAGTTGGACTTGATTTTTCTGTTAATTATTATGGACCGGCTTCCGGCTTTAAATTTCAACAGGGTTCAGTAAGTTTGCCTCCCTGGGGAACATTCCCCCGTTTTTCACTTGCACAGGTAATCGATACAGAAGAGGTAATATTACGAGAGCCTGAAGAAGATATTGATTGGATGAGTCAATTCATGGAGGGGGCGATTCCGGGATGGATCTATGGTATTGAGGATTTAACAGAACGACAGGCAATGATGGAATTAATGGGATTCGGGGGAGACTTCGATATTACGAATTCTCCCTTTTATAACAAAATTGTAATGATTGGAACAGTAGTAGAAGTACATCATGATTATAAAAAAACTCCGTTTTACAATTATATTGGGGTGTCCCAGATTACACCGGGAATGGAAACTCATGCCAATGCCATTCAGACTATTCTCCATGAGAATTATTTGAAGGTGTTTGGAGGAAAAATTACCAATTTACTTACCGATGTGGAGTATAGATACTTCAAAGGTTTCTTGCAGCATTGCTTGCTGATTAGTCTCTTATCTGTAATTGCGTTTTTAACGTTAACTTATGTAACCCCAGTCCTCGGTGGATTTCTAATGCTTATTGAAGGACTAATCTATTTTGCAATTGTCTGTGGTTTGTTTACCCAGGATCTTTTCTGGTTTATCAAATCCACATTGTCAAATATTCTTCCTGGTGGTTTTGTTAAAGAACATTTGAATTGGTTCCAAGTGTCATTACCGGGGATTGGGGAATCACTGGTAGTTCCAATTGTGGCACCTTTAGCGGGTATCATTGTGACCTATGCCAGCAATATGCTTTATCAATTTATAAATGAACAGAAGGATAAACGGTTTTTAAAGAATACCTTTAGCAATTATATTTCCCCGGATCTCATCGATCAAATGTATGAAGAAAAACAAGAACCAAAATTAGGGGGTGACATAGGATATCATACAGCTTGGTTTTCTGATATCCAGAGTTTCTCTGCCTTTTCTGAAGTTTTGGAGCCAGAGAGAATGGTTAGTTTGATGAATGAGTATTTAACAGAGATGACAGATGTTTTACTCATCCGAAATGGAACCCTGGATAAATATATTGGGGATTCTATTGTGGCATTCTGGGGTGCGCCGGTTCCAGTTGAAAATCACGAATACCTGGCGTGTATGACAGCTTTGGATATGGAAGTAAAACTGGGCGAATTGCGTGAAAAATGGAAATCCGAAGAAGGTTGGCCGGAAATTGTTCATGACATGCAGCACCGGGTGGGCTTGAGCTCCGGTGAATTAGTCACCG
>Ga0066868_10000874_pt1 | contig 11025 bp, 9 predicted proteins | sample ETN01SmetaG_FD_65607 | JGI IMG/M metagenome (GOLD analysis project Ga0066868, IMG submission 65607) | Marine microbial and viral communities from oxygen minimum zone, Eastern Pacific Ocean - ETNP2014F12-01SV259 | ecosystem: Environmental > Aquatic > Marine > Oceanic ...
CGAGAGGAGTTCCATACAGCCACCGATATACTCCCCATTGATGAAGATCTGAGGCACTGTCCGGCCTCCATTCGAACGTGACAGCATCTCCTGACGCTTTTCCGATTCCTGATTGATATTGTATTCGGTAAAGGTCACCCCTTTGTTGTTAAGGGTCCGTTTGGCCATTACACAATATCCGCAAAAGGGCCGGGTGTAGATCTCTATTTCAGTCATCTGATCTTGTCATCGGTGTTTTTAAAAGAGCACAGTGACCATCAAATAACGAACTTACGCCATTAGCCAACAATATGAGCTTAATGTGAGGAAGTGAGAGTCTTACCTATCTTGATGCTGACCAAGTGCCATAGAAGTTGTAGCGCCCACACCCGTTGTGGGGAAGTTCAAACGTTGTCGATTCCAGCTTCGCTGTTGCTGTTGCGCCTTCTTCGCCATCTGTACCGGGATCGTCAATTGTGATTTCTGGAGCAACATAGTACCCGCTTCCATCATTTGTAATCACAATGCTGGTAATTTTTCCCTCTGTGACGATTGCTACTGCTGTTGCCTGTATTCCTCCTGCTACATTAGGCGCGGTGATGGTGACCGTGGTCGTTGCTTGAGCATACCCACTCCCGCCATTGGTAACTGTTATCGATTCGACCTGGCTGGAAGGGCTACCAGGATTTACTGGGACGGCCGTTCCTAAAGTTGCCCAGTTACTGTAAGAACCGGAGATGGTGCTACCGCTGACCGTTCCATCCATATCCAGTTGCAATCCCGAATGAAGGTTCATTGTAACCCTGACGGTAGCTGGGCTCGTAGCAGTCTGCGCTGTATAACTTGCTGAACCTGAGTGAGTATAGCTCTCGTCATCACTATCAACATCCCCATCTCCATCACTATCGTACGCCATATTGAGCTCAATATTGGTATCACCAAAATCAAGGCAGTTGACATTGCTAAGGGCATTTGAATCAAAATCAAATTGCATGGCCGCCGTCAGGGTGGCTTCTTCACCACTTCCTGTTTGCTTTAAAGTCAATGAGAAATCAAGAGACTCGTCCTTGGGGTAGTTGCTCGAGGGGGTGTTTGTTGCAATGGCAAGACGTCCCCTCCATTGTCCTGTGATGTTTAGATCGACATCCCCCGGATAGTCAATCAGCGGCTCGGTTCCCTCCCCCATAACACTGCTTCCGCTGTCGCAGCCTACAAAAAAAAGAGTCGAGGCCACGGCTGACGCCAACCCAATGCTCTTGATTGCACTTTTTCTTGAGTAGATACGCATCTTAATCCCTACCAACAAGATCCCCAATTGCAGTTGGGTTGGCCATAGACTTTCGACCTAGTCCTGTTGTTCTGATCTATTCCATACTCGTCCGTTCCCGACCCAGGTTTATCTTTTGCCTGGGCCTGGAATGTGGTTGCGTTCGCGGCGGTAATACAGTACTGCCAGTTATCCCCTTTTAGCTCTGATCTGCCCTCAAAAAGATTCGTATTCAATAGAGTGAATGAATTCGTGGTACAGCCTACCGGCCCATAGTAGGCATTGTTGTCACTCCTATAGTTCTCTTGCATAAGCCTGATAGATCGCAGGTTGTTCTTAGCTTCATCTGCCTTGGCACTGTCGATATAGCCGATATACATTGGAACTCCAACTGCCGCGAGAATGCCCACAATGGCAACAACGATCAGCAGCTCAATAAGTGTCATCCCTGATTGATCCAGACGATTCAACCTCATACCTGCCCTACCTGCTTTCCCTAAATGAGATCAAGTCCCAGCAGATAATTTCAGATCTGCTGAGTTTGTTGTGATCTCGAGCAATAGAGTTCTGTGATAATTGGGTCACTCAAATCATTCTTTGGTCATGGTATAAGTAAGCATGTATGTGGGACTGAATATCGTGCCATCGGCATTACCATACTGGGCTGTAAGTCTTAGAGTGTTAGTACCGGCGGTAGTTATACATACCCTTCCTTTATAGGTCGCACTGGTCGCATTACAACCCCATTGCACCGCGACACCATTACCGTGTGGATTTGCCCAGCCATCAAAATTGAAATGTTTAACAAAGTTTGAGCCCATCAGGCTGTAGGAGTCAGTGCACGCTTTCGTTATGATGTTTCCGGCAGAACTAGTCTTGACTTTATAACCTCCCGACGGATTTGATGAACATTTTACGAATGCAGATGAAATCATGTCTCTAGCTCGTCCAGCGGCCTCTTTGGTTCCGTTGATTTTTGCATCAGCTATGTATCCCTGATACATCGGAATACCTACCGCAGCAAGGATACCGATGATGGCCACCACAATTAAAAGCTCAATAAGGGTAAACCCTTTCTGCTTTTCTCTCATTTCATGTGTTGTAATTGATTTCAATTGAGTCATTGTTGCTCTCCTGATAGTTGATATAGCCCTGTTTCCAACATTCCGCCTATTTAAGTCTATACAATTAAGTGTAAAACATCACCAAGTTAAATCAAGTTCATATATTATCTTTAAGTAATTGCTAATATGTATGTGACCGCCATCACAAGTAATACCCCTTTTTTACTGTGTATTCAGTGCATGGTCTCACCCATCGCGAAGATGGGCATATACATCGAGATCAGAATACCGCCGATGGTGGTGCCCATAAAAACAATCATGATGGGTTCCAGCATTGCCGTTAGGTTTTCAACCGCAGCATCGAACTCCTGTTCATAGTAGCCCGCAATGGAACCAAACATCTCTTCCATATTCCCCGTCTCCTCCCCCACAGCAATCAGTTCCGTGTAAGTCATTGGAAAGAGGGATTTATACTTTCTAAAGAGAGCGGATAGGGGTTCACCCGAGTAGACCCCTTTCTTGACCTCAAGCAGTGCCTCCTTGATGACCAAGTTGTCAGTTGCTTCAGCTGAAATGTCCAATGAATCTAACACTGCGACCCCTGCCGCAGCAAGATTACCCTGGATCATGGCTATTTTTGCAAGAGCACTCTTTTGGACCATGTCCCCCAGGGCCGGTATTTTGAGCTGTGTGGCATTGAGAAATCGACGAAACCGGTAGATCCTTGCAGAGAGTGTCTTGGTCATAACGATCAGCGCTACCAACCCTCCAGCTAAAACTCCCCCACCGGCAGGGTCACGACAGAAATCACTGATTGCCATTACAATCTGTGTGGGTTTAGGCAGGGTCCCGCCCTTGAACATGTCGGCAAAAACAGGAACTACAAACACCATCATTATACCGATCACTATGATGGCCGTGATAAGAAGGATGGTCGGATACATCATTGCACTCTTTACACCCGCCTTAATCTTCTCTGTCTTTTCCAGGCTGATCACAAGGCGCAACAGAAAATCATCGAGCTTCCCGCTCATTTCTCCCGCTTTGATCATGTTGATGTAGATATTGTCAAATACACGATCGTGCTTTCCGAAGGCCTCGGACATGGGCACACCCGACTCAACATCACTATAGATCTCATCAACAATCTTCCGAAATGACTTGTTCTCTGTCTGCTCGACCAGCATTTTCAGTGTATTGAGGATGGGTAGACCCGATTTCACCATGGTGGCAAATTTCTTGGAGAAAATGACCACCTCTTTCGTGGGAACCTTTCCTCTACGCCCACGCCCTCTCTTCTGGCCATCTTTCTGCTCTTCCAAGACGGTTATAATGATCTTGTCTTTCTTTAGTCTTGAGACGGCATCATCACGATTGGATGCCATGATCGAACCAGTTACTTTTTCACCCTGTTTAAGGCCGGAATAATTATAGTTTGGCATCGTCTCCCTACCTTAGCACCAGTACACGTTCATACTCTTCTACGGTAAGCGAACCCTTTCGGATCAAATCCAGTCCACGCTCCTGCAGACTGACATAACCGTTCTGCCTCGCACTGTCGGCTATTTCGGTAGAGCTCGAATGTCCACTGAGGATTATGCGACGAATCTCATCCGTGATCTCCATGACCTCAAAGACCGCTCGACGCCCCCTGTAGCCCGTCTGATGACATGCTTTGCAACCCCGGCCCCGAACAACCTCAACCTGCTCCGACTCCTCAGATGAAAAGCCAATGGAGGTGAGAAGCTCTTGGGTAATACTCTGATCCGGACCAACACACGTTTCACAAATCCGCCTCACCAGGCGTTGTGCGACCACCAAGGAGAGAGATGCCGTAATCAGATAGGGCTCAATCCCCATATTCACCAATCGAATAATTGTCGAGGGGGCATCATTGGTATGCAGTGTACTCAGAACCAGATGACCGGTCAGTGCAGACTTGATGGCTATCTCTGCCGTCTCTTGGTCTCGCATCTCACCCACAAGGATAACTTCTGGATCCTGACGCAAAAAAGAACGGAGTGCTCCTGAAAAAGTTAAACCGATATCCTCCTTTATTTGAACCTGCCCGGCTCCTTCCAGGGTGTACTCAACTGGATCTTCGGCCGTCAGGATATTGATATCTTCACGATTGACTCTGTTTAAAGCCGAATAGAGGGTGCTCGACTTGCCGCTGCCGGTTGGGCCGGTCACCAGAACAATGCCCTGAGGGGCATCAACAGCCCTCTTTAGGATAACGAGGTCTTCATCGGGTATCCCGAGGGCATCAAGGTCCATCTGAAATGCCGTATGGTCAAGTATTCGCATCACCACCCTCTCCCCGTAGGTGGTCGGAAGAATAGAGAGACGAATATCAACATCCCTTCCCTGGATCCTAAAGGAGATCGCCCCATCCTGGGGAAGTCGGCGTTCGGCAATATCGAGTCCTGCAAGAATCTTCAATCGTGCCACCACTGCCGGGTAGTGGTTGAAGATAAAATTCTCTTTGTCATCCAAGGTGCTCATGACACCATCCAGCCGAAGCCTTACCCGAGCCGTGGCTTTGTAGGGTTCGATATGAATATCGGAAACACGTTTATTGATGGCATTTCTAATCAGAAGATTGACATAATCAATATTCTCTCCCCGATAGGCCTCTTCTTCATCGGCCACCTCCTTCTTCGGCCCAGATTCCTTGGCCTGCCACTCCTCCTGCTTGAGAAAAGAAAGCCAGGAGTGAAGTTGACTGAAAGTGGTGAAGAAGGTCGAGACCTGCTTCCCTGTAATTACTCTTACTGTATTGATTGATCCCAGGGCTGTTGGGTCCGAGATCGCTACCTGCAGCGTATTGCCATCTACATTAAAAGGGAGAATCTTGCTCTCCTGAACGAACTTTTGGGGGAGTTGATTGACAGCCTCACGAAGAATTTGAGCATCGGGAGCAAGGTCAATTCGCTCTAGACCGTATGATTCAGACAAATCATCAGCGACGATCTCCTCAGTGGTGTAACCAAGCTTGAGCAAGGACTCAATAATATCCACACCCCCCTCTGAAGATTCCGCCAATGCATGACGATACTCCTCTTCTGTTACCTGTCCCTTCTCAAGAAGAAGCGCACAGATCGTTCTGGTGATAGCATCTGTTCGATCAACCAAGCAATACTCCCATTGATGCAACTGTTTAAGGACGCAAGAGTTAAATAACGCGGGGTGAGATAAACACCAGCAGTTCGGTGCGATTATCCTTAACCTTGCCCTTTCTAAAGAGTTGGCCTATAAAAGGAAGATCGCCCAAGCCAGGTACTTTTTCATCAGCATCTGCCGTCTCTTGTTTCTTTATACCGCCGATCACAACAACCGCTTTATCGGGTACCAGCAACTCTGTCTCAATCACACGCTGGGTGATATAGGGATTGCCCTGAACCGCCTTGCTGTCATCAGGAACATCCCAATTAAGCTTGATCTCAAGAACGATATTGCCATCACCGACAATACTGGGCGTCACCTCAAGAAGCAGGTTGGCCTCTTCATAGCTCACCGAAGCCGGCTCTGAGCCTGAAGCCGGGGTCACTTTTGGAACTTTATCTCCCTGCTTGATCAGGGCCTTCTTGTTGTTCAGGGTAAAGACCTTTGGGTTGGCAACCGTCTTCGAGAGCCCCTCTTTCTCAAGTGCAGAGAGCTCGAGCTTGAGCGCTTGTGTGCCACTGGAGATAAGGAGGCCGATGCCGCCGGTGGCCGTCTCGGAGAGATTCAGCAGATCACTTATGGAACTGGCATTGTTTCCCAGCCAGGAGGCGGTATCTCCAAAGCCGATAGCGGGTGGAATAGTAGTTGAAGCCGCCCCTGAGGCAATGCCCGCAGCTCGTCCCACTCCTCCGAAGGCCGTCCCTGTCTTGTCAAACCCCAGGCGTGATCCCAGCTCTTCGAGGAAGTTGTCTGTGGCATTGACCACAATGGCTTCAATCAGAACTTGAACATTCCTGATATCGACTCGTTTTATGATCTCATGAATCTGATCCAGCTCACTCGATCGCGCCTTAACCACCAGTGATCGTGTTCGTTCATCGATAACTACCTGGGCCGTTCCGGCAGCCACCTTGGTCGCGCCTTCTCCCCCTTCGCCCGCACTCCCGAGAATACTCTCTATCTCTGTTTTTACATCTTCCGGATCGGCATAATAGAGCCTGAAGATCTCTGTTCTCAACGGCTCGAGAGCTCTCTGGGCATCAATGTTTTTCTGGGCATCTTCTGCCCGCTTGCGATCAAACTCCTCTTGTGCAACGAGTGACTCCTGAGAGTGAATTCGGATGATGCCTGATTCATTATCGACATGCTTTGCGAGCTTTTTGATCTTCAGAATATTATCCAGCACTTTATCCCAGGGAATATCTTTAAGCCGAATGCTGACCGTCCCTTTGACCTCATCCCCGACAATAATATTCATCCCCACCATGGTTGAGATCATGCTGAAAACAGTCCCCAACTCAACATTCTCTACGTTGATAGAGATCGGGAAGATTCCATCGCCGGACATCCTCTGATCCCTGATGCTGGTGTAGTCGGTGACGGGATCCTGGTGTATGAACTGGCGTCGTTTCAGAGTCTGTTTTGATCCAGTATTCAACTGCGGCCCATGGCGAATGGTCTCCTCAGCCTGGATGTGGGTCGATTTAACGTATCCTTCAATATCTACAATTGATGATCCGGCAGGGAATCGCGATTCAGATTCATAGACACGTTGCCGATCAAGGCTGCATGCTGTCAGCAACAGCAGCAGTAGAGAGATGAGGAGAGGTCTAGAAATTGTCATCACTAGCCACTGTTTTGTTGCGAACCGGAATAGTCACCTGATTTTCTCCTTCTGCCACCACAATCCCTGCTGCATTGATGGAGACAATCACACCATCGCTATTCCCAAGTTTGTCGGAGAGCTGGAGATAATAGTCCTTGCGCTCCCGGGTTCGAATCAGGGCAACTCCGCTTTTGGGTCCAATCAATACCCCTATGAGTCGATAATCAGAGAGAGGATAACGCTCAAGAGGTGGTTTTTGAGGGGACTCATCATCACTCCCTTTTTCATCGATTGATTCCGGCTGAGCAATCTCAGGCTCTTCAATCACATAAGGGGCAAAGGGATCACGGCCGCTCTGGGCCCAGAGTGATGTCAAGCTTCCTGCACCCAGCGCAAAAAGCGTGATGCCCGCTAATACTTTAATTAGTTTGTTCTTAGCCAACAAGATGACTCCTCTTGTCATGGATAGTCATAATGTATAGAAGTACATCATTTGATTCAAATCAACCTGCAATTCGGTAGGTCGAGAGTCCCAGCACTATCTTGATCCGGCCCCTCTCGTTCTTGTTTGCTTCAGCATCTTCACCTGCTCCAATAAGCTCGGAATCGATATTGACGATCTTCTGTTCATTGGCCAGATCTCTCCTAAAAGCAACATAAGCAGGATAGCGACCCAGAATCTGGAAGACCACCTTGATCCGGTAATAGAGCGGTGGCTCCTTGTGCACCCGATTGCCCTCTTCATCAAGCTCAGGTTCGACCGGAACGTCAAATCCTTCTGGATTTTCATCATCAGGTGAGTTTTCGACAGCTATGGTCTCTCCATATATCGGGGTCTCCACGCCTTTTGTCACCTTGCTTATCATCAAACCGTGCTGAAGGGCGAGCGTACTTAGGCGGCGATAGAGGTCCTCCAACTCCTGATCTGTATGAAACAGGCGCGTCACTGATTGATATCTCTTTTTGGCATCAGCCAGCTGCTGACCTGAGGTGACAATATCTCTGTCAAGTTGCTCGCGTTCGATCTTGAGGTTGTCGATCTCTGCCACTTGACCTTTGAAAATGCCTAACTGTGAGCTCTCGGGCAGCCAGTAGAGGCCAAAATACCCCCCCGCCAGGCCAACGATCAAAAAAGAGATGATGATTTGACTCAGAAAGGGGTTTGATGGACCCTTGGCCTTGGCTGAACCTGAACCCTTTTTCTTGAAGAGATCACCAATATTAACATTCAGATCCATCAGCTGTCCCCGCCCTTGTTCTTATCAGGAGATTCCGAGGGGAGGAGCACTTCCTGAATTCCACCCAGTCGACATCTCAAGTTAAAACTCTTTGCAACGACCTTTCGTCTTCCTGTTTCATCAGATTCTTCTGCCTGCGGCAGCGTCATACTGAGCAGGGAGGCCTGTGTGACATGACTCTTGCTTGCCAGATTGGCAATGAACTTGACTATGTTTTGGTCATTGATGGATTTGCCTTCAATCAACAGTTCATCAATGGCGGTATTCTCTTCAACTCCCTCCTCCCCTGCTCCATAGCTGATCTTTGTAAGCCATACCCCTTCGGGCACTGAAGCATTCACTTGAGCCAAGAGTTCATACATCACCGTCTTATTGGTAAAAATATCCTTGCTCGCATCCAGTTTGACCTGAAGAGCGACTTTTTCTGCCCGGATCTCATTGAGTTTTTGGTTGAGCTCGCTGGTCTCCAACAGAAGCTGGTTGTATTCGCCCAGTGAGGACTGAAGCTGCCGGTGCTGCTTCTCAGTTTCCAGATAGGACCACCCACAGCCGACAGCCACAGCAATCACGAGCAAGCCCACAGCCATCTGGGTAATAAACTTGAGCTTCTCAGTCCTCTTGACGTCATCACGTTCTGGCAAGAGGTTGATCGCACTTAGGGCGCTGCTTGAAAGATAATATCCAAAAATATCAAGCTTGCGAGTCGCCAGACCAATGACAGCGGCATATCCACTTACATTGCGTGATTTTCTTGCCTCTTCGCCCGTTTTGGCTCTCTTCAAATAGGCAAACGGATCAGGAATCTCTACATCATAACCTTCCAGATCATCTTTCAGTGATGAGGCCGCTGTAGTAAAAACAGGCACAGCAGACAGCAGGAATACCTTTTTGAGGGAGGTGTTCTGAACATCTTCAAAGGTAGAGAAACACTGCTTGATCTGCATCGCCAATCGCTGCATGATGCCGGCAGTATCTTCAGCAGAGAGGTCCGCTTCAGCCAGCAGCCGCTTGTCGTGATCAGAAATATAGAGGTCAGTGATTTCAGGCACACCATCAATATAGATCGCCACATAATTTTCAACGGGTCCCACCTCAAGTACAGCTATGGCACTGTTGTCAAAGTCGATATCAGTGCGCATGGCCAGTGCGTCCCGGATCGCCATGCATCTTGAATCAACCACCACCGGATTGAGGCCGGCTGCCCGAGCAATACCAACATAGGTGTTGATCTCCTCAAGCTTGGCGGCAACAAAGAGGAGGTCCATTGTATTCTCACTTGGCATCCTCCGGATGACGTGCCAGAAGACAGAATACTTTCCAAACTCCTCAGTCACCTGAACCAGGTTTTCCCAGAGTGACTCGGTCTCAACGGCCTCTTTGAGTTCGTGATCACTCATCAGTGGCATGTTGATGGTGCGGATGATGGAGCCGGTGACCGGGATCGCCAGGGAAACATTGGTGTTTTTGATCTTGTTTTCAGCAAAGACACGGCGAATTGTCTCCACATTGTCTTCGGCGACCTCATTGAGGTCAGTGGTGTTTTGGGCCCGGTTATTAAACCCCTGGCCGGATGTCTTGACCGCCCATTTTCGTCCTTTTTTTTCTAGCTCGACAATCCGGACCCCGGATGCCGTCATGTCGATGCCAACAACACCCTCGCGATCTCCTAAAAAGTTGGAGAAAAATCCACCCTTGGGGGGTCCCTTTTTCTTTTTCTTTTTCTTTTTCTTTTTTCCTCCGGTTTGACCTGATGTCAACTCTTCCGCAGGCAGCCCTCTCGGAGCTCCGCTCTCTTTTTTATTCTTACCGATTCCAAATACCATGAGAAAATCAATACTATTAAGTGTTGATGAGCCACATCATGAAGTGAAATGGAGTTTTTGTAAACACCCCTGTTTAATTGAATAAACCAAACATTTGTGATTAACGCAGCACTTCCCTCCAGTGCTCTATCTTAACCCCCTCGTTGACACTTTTTGAGATCGGATTGAGAGAGATCAGTTGCTCAGTCTCCTTGGTGACCTTTTTGTCGGCAGATTGATTCTGTTGTGCGCTTATTCCCGTATAGACTTTGCGCTGGCCAATCACTACGCCGGTAGCAACTCCTTCGCCAAGATCAATACTCTGTTTTGTTGTACCGCAGGTAAAATCGAGCTCGGTGAATACCGAAGAGCCGGGATTAGAACAACTCTGCCCCCCACCGGATGACGGACGGTAGTAGGTAAACATGACCGCACTCCTGCCAACACCCACCTTTCCGGTCACTTTTGCGTTGGAATGCGGCAGGCTCCACTTCCAGCTGCCGGCATTCTGACACTTAGAGGCATTAAGAAGTTTTCCGTCCTTAAGGGGGGTGGTGACCTTTTTCCACCCCGGGAAATGCTGATCCTGGATAGCATAGACCCGGTTCTCCGCCGGGGGCGTAGTCACTGAACTGACAGAGACCTTGTCACCGGTGCCGTAGAAGAGGCGCAATACCCCGTCCTTGCCAAAGGTCGCGGTAACGGCTTCAAAGGCGAAGCGACCGTTGAAGCGACGTCCTTGACAGCCCGCCACTACCAGACAGCTCTCAGGATCAAAAAGCTCGGTGAGCTTGAACTGATCGGTTCCTCCGGTGAGGTTGAACTTGAACAGCCGTCCGTCAGTCGTCGGGAAGTAGGCGATCGAACCGGTATAGGTCGCTCTCTTGGTGACATCAAAGTTGAT
>Ga0066868_10000875_pt1 | contig 11014 bp, 7 predicted proteins | sample ETN01SmetaG_FD_65607 | JGI IMG/M metagenome (GOLD analysis project Ga0066868, IMG submission 65607) | Marine microbial and viral communities from oxygen minimum zone, Eastern Pacific Ocean - ETNP2014F12-01SV259 | ecosystem: Environmental > Aquatic > Marine > Oceanic ...
TCTCCCTGCAGGCCGACGGAACGGTGCTGGCCGTCACCGGTTCCACCCCGATCGGCACGGGTCACCACACGACCTGGGCGATGATCGTCGCTGACCGGCTGGGTGTGCCCCTCGAGGCTGTCACCGTGTTCCACGGCGACACCGACCGGGTGCCCTCCGGTCAACTCACCGGCGGGTCCCGATCCGTTCAGATCGCCGGCTCGTCGATGGGCGATGCTGCCGACAAGCTCATTGCCCTGGCCCGTGATGCGGCCGCCGACATGCTCGAGGCTGCCCCGGACGACCTGGTGCTCGATCGCGAGCGGGGCGCCTTCCATGTGGCCGGTACCCCGTCGGCATCCCGGTCGTGGGCCGAGATCGCCGGCGAGACGGCGGAGCCGCTGGTCGGCCATTCCGACTTCGTGCAGGCCGGTGCGACCTTCCCGTTCGGCGCCCACATCGCCGTCGTCGAGGTCGACACCGAGACCGGGCACACCACGGTTGAACGGATCGTCGCCGTCGACGACGCCGGCATCATCATCAACCCGCTGCTGGCCGCCGGCCAGATCCACGGTGGCCTGGCGCAGGGCATCGCCCAGGCGCTGCTCGAGGAGATCCGCTACGACGAGGACGGCAACCCGCAGACCTCCAACCTCGCCGACTACACGGCCATCTCGATGATGGAGGTCCCCACCTACGAGCGTTCGTTCACCGAGACCTCGACGCCCCACAACCCGCTCGGGGCCAAGGGGATCGGCGAGGCGGGCAGCATCGGCTCCACGGCGGCGGTGCAGAGTGCCGTGGTCGATGCCCTCACACCGTTCGGCATCCGGCACCTCGACATGCCGCTCACCCCGGAGCGCATCTGGTCGGCGCTGCAGACATCGAATGCCTGACCCAGACATGCCCGGGACCGATTCCGACACGGGTGGCGACACCCCGCTGACCCACGAGCAGGCCACGGCCGCCCTCACCGGCCCCGGCGGCTTCTTCGAGGTCGCGACCGAGGAGGTCCTGGGGGAGTCGATGCAGGTGTTCGTGAACCGGCCCCGGTCCTTGCGCGACATGCTGACCGGGGCTGCCCGTAACGGTGATGCCGATTATGCGGTGTTCGACGATGCCGGTGAGCGACGTGTCCTGACGTTCGAGGGCCTCCAGGGACAGGTCGCTTCTGTGGCAGCGGCCCTCGCCGATCGGGGGATTGGACACGGCGACCGGGTGGCGATACTCGCCGCCAACTGCCCCGAGTACATCGTCACCTTCTGGGCCTGTGCGGCCATGGGTGCTGTGGCGGTCTGCTTCAACGGCTGGTGGACCCGCAGCGAGATCGAATATGGGCTCGAGGTCACCACCCCGGCCCTGCTGGTCGCAGACCGGCGCCGCCTGGCCCGCCTCGACGGCACCGACCCGGGTGTCCCGACGATCGTGATCGAGGACGACTTCGCAGACCTGCTCGCCTTCGCCCCTGATGCCGACCTCCCCGAGACACCGATCGCCGAGGACGACCCGATCGTCCTGCAGTTCACATCGGGCACCACCGGACGTCCGAAGGCGGCGATGGTGAGCCACCGCAGCTTCATCTCGTTCGTGCTGGCGGCATTCGTGATCGGTGCCCGCGATTCGATGCTGGCCGGCGACACCCCCTCGGCCGACGGTGCCCGCCTGGCGGTGTTCCCGATGTTCCACCTCTCCGGAATGCAGAGTTCGACGGTCACGTCGCTCATGGCCGGATCCAAGACCGTCTGGCCCATGGGCCGTTTCGATCCGGCACGGGTCGTGCAACTCACCGTCGACGAGGGCATCAGTGCCTGGAACGGCACCGCCACCCACATCTACCGACTCCTCGCCGAGCCGGACATCGAGGGCCTCGACCCGCTGCAACTCACCTCGGTGGCCATCGGCGGCTCGGCGAGTACACCCGACCTGATACGGGCCACCGAGGAACGGTTCCCCCACCTGGTCGGAACCTTCGGCTCCGGATACGGGCTCACCGAATCGGGCGGCCTCGTCAGCCACGCCCCCAACGAGATGCTCCGGGATGCACCCGATTGCGTCGGCTGCCCACTCCCCACGGTCGAGGTGAAGATCATCGACGAGGAGTGCAACGACCTGCCCGATGGTGAGAACGGCGAGATCTGCGTACGGAGTCCGCTGGTCATGCTCGGCTACTGGGACAACCCGGAGGCGAATGAGGCGGTGTTCCTGCCCGGCCGCTGGCTGCGCACCGGCGACTTCGGGCGCATGGTCGACGGTCGTCTCCACATGGCCTCACGCCTCAGGGACCTAATCCTCCGGGGCGGGGAGAACGTGTACCCGAGCGAGGTCGAACAGCGCCTCGAGGAACATCCTGCGGTTGGGGAGGTGGCGGTGCACGGCGTCGATCATCCGACGCTCGTCCAGGAGGTGAAGGCGGTCGTGGTCCTGCGTCAGGGAGCCGACGCCTCGGCCGACGAGATCACGGCCTTCTGCGCCGAGACCCTCTCGTACTACAAGGTGCCTACGATCGTGGAGTTCCGGGACGAGCCGCTGCCGCGCAACGCCACCGGCAAGATCGTGAAGGCGGTACTCACCGGCGACGCCGAGCACACCTTCGTCGAGGAATAGGCGCCTTCCTCAGACCCCGGCGGCGGCCTCGGTCAGCACCCGGAGCTTTGTGAGTGCCAGGTCGCGGCCCAGGTAGCCGAGGCCGCAGTCGGGGGCTACCACCAGGCGCTCCCGGTCGATATGACGCAGTGCCTCGGCCAGGCGGGCGGCGACCTCGTCGACGGTTTCGACCCGGCTGCGGGCGATAGCCACGCAACCGAGGATCACCGTCGTGTACCGGAAGCGGGGGAGCAGGTCGGCGAGGTCGTTGGGACGGTGGGCGTCCTCGATGCTGAACCGGTCGATCTGCGCCGCATCCACGGCCTCGGCGATCTCGAGGTAGGCCGACGGCGGCGCCTTCTCGTAGTCGTCGTCGTCGAGGTGACGGGGGTAGCCGCAGCAGCAGTGCACGGTGCGGGTGACCGTGTCGGGGGCGCCGTCGAAGCAGGCGGCCAGGGCGTCGATACCGAAGGAGAGGGCGTCGTCGACCCGGCGGGCGAACACCGGCTCGTCGACCTGGATGTGGGTGCAGCCGGCCTCGGCCAGGGCACGTACTTCGATGTTGATCGCCACGGCCAGGTCGGCGACCAGGGCGGCCCGGTCGCCGTAGTGGCGGTCGACGACCGTGTCGGTGATCGTGAGCGGCCCGGGGATCGTGACCTTGACGGGATGGTCGGTCGACGCCTGGGCGACCCGCCAGTCGTGGGGCAGGAACGACCCCTTCGCGGCGACGGGGCCTACGATCACCGGGAGGACCGCCGACAGCACGCCCCGCATCGTCTCCTCGGCCCGGTGCTCGAAGTCGAAGCCGGTGAGGTGCCTGCAGTGGTAGTGGACGTAGTTCTCCCGGCGCACCTCGCCGTCCGTGACCACGTCGACCCCGGCATCGACCTGGTCGGCGATCACCTCGGCGGCTGCCCGCGTGAACAGGGCCTCTGCATCCTCACCGGCGGCTGCCATCTCGTCGGACCAGCGGGCGGCGTAGTCGAAGTCGGACAGGTCGAACCAGTCGGACACCGGCACGTAGTCGGGCTTGGGAAAGGCGCCGATGACGGTCGTGGGAAGCGGGGACAGGTGGGGCTCCATGCGCCGCGTACGGTAGTCCCGACCCGGCGGCGCGAACGGACCTGTGGGAGGCTGCAGCCATGAACCCCTACCTCCAGGGTTCGATGGCACCGATCGCCGAGGAGGTGACGGCCTTCGACCTGCCGGTCACCGGCACGGTTCCCGCCGAACTCGAAGGCCGCTGGCTGCGTAACGGCCCGAACCCCCGCGGTGTCGCCGATCCGGCCACCCACCACTGGTTCCTGGGCGACGGCATGGTCCACGGCGTGCGCCTGCGTGGCGGGAAGGCCGAGTGGTACCGCAACAGGTGGGTGCGGGGCGCCCGGATCGCCGCCGACCTGGGCGAGGACCCGCCGTCGGGCCGCTCCAACGGCGACCGCGACTTCGGCCCCAACACGGCGGTGGGTGGCTTCGCCGGAAAGACCTGGGCGATGGTCGAGGCCGGCACCACGCCCATGACCCTCACCTACGAACTCGACACGATCGGCTACGACGGCTTCGACGGGACCCTGCCGGGAGGCTTCACCGCCCACCCCAAGTACGACCCGGCGACGGGTGAACTCCACGCAGTCTGCTACTCCTATCCGGACCGACTCGACCGGGTACAGCACGTGGTCGTCGGCAACGGCGGGCGGGTGGTGAAGGCGACCGACGTGCCGGTCGACGGCATGCCGATGATCCACGACATGTCGTTGACGGCCCGGTACGCCCTCGTCTACGACCTGTCGGTGTGCCTCGACATCGAGGAAGCCATGGGAGGTGGCCTCTTCCCGTTCGCCTGGAATCCCGACCACCAGGCCCGCGTCGGGCTCCTGCCACGCGACGGGACCGCCGCTGACGTCATCTGGTGCGAGGCACCGCAGTGCTACGTGTTCCACCCCGCCAACGCCTACGACGCCGACGACGGCACCGTCGTGGTCGACCTCTGCCGCTACGACCGGATGTTCGACAGGGACCGCAACGGTCCTGTCGGAGACAGCGCCCCTACGTTTGCCAGGTGGGTGGTGGATCCGGCCACAGCGACCGTGTCCGAGACACAGATCGCCGACGGCCACCACGAGTTCCCGACCCACGATCCCCGGGTGGGCACACGCCGCCATCGCTACGCGTACACCGCCGATGGACTCGGACTGGGTCCGACCCAGCAGGTCGACGTAGAGACCGGCGACATCGTCATCCACGACCACGGTGAGGGACGCTTCGGAGCCGAACCGCTGTTGGTGCCCAAGGACGGATCCACCGACGAGGGCGTCGGCTGGGTGCTGGTGTGCGTCAACGACCGTGCCGGCGGTCCGGCCGAGCTTGTGGTGCTGGACGGCGAGGACCTCGCCGCCGAGCCGGTGGCGCGCATCCACCTTCCACAACGGGTGCCCGACGGGTTCCACGGCAACTGGGTCCCCGACGCGTCGGTGCCTCCAGGATGAACGCCCGGGAGTGGGCGCAGTCCGAGAGGCACGCCCTTAGCGACCTGATGGACGAACTCGGTGCCGATGCTCCGACCCTGTGCGAGGGCTGGACCGTCGCCCACATGGCGGCCCATCTGGTGGTTCGGGAACGTCGCCCCGACACCGGCCCCGGCCTGGTCATGGGGGGGGCGCCTGCCCGTCACACCGCCCGGGTCACCAACCGTCTCGCCGAGTGCGGGGACTTCACGCAGATGGTCGACCGGGTCCGACGCGGGCCGCCGCTGTTCCTGCGGTTCGCCGACGGGGCGATGAACCTGGTCGAGTTCGTGGTGCATCACGAGGACGTGCGGCGTACGGGCGACGGCTGGTCACCCCGGACCGGCATCGAAGGCCTCGAAGCGCTGCTCTGGGAGCGCCTCGGAAAGGGGGCGAAGGTCATGTGCCGTCGGCTCGTCGACATCGACCTCACGATTGCCCGCCGGGGCGGAGAAACGATCCGCGTCGGGAAGTCGGGGCGACCGGCGACGCTCACCGGTGAACCGGTCGAGTTGGTGAACTTCCTGTTCGGTCGACGCGACCGTGTCGAGGTCGAGATGGTCGGCGACGAGGGCGCCTGCCGCGAACTCCGCACCGGCCGCCTGGGAATCTGAACCTCAGCCCACGTAGCCGCCGTCCTGGAGCACCTGCTCGAAGGCGGCTGGGCGGCCGGCGATGATGCCGTCGATGCCGAGGTCCAGCAGTTCGGCGTAGAAGCCGCCCGCTTCCTGGTCGGTGCTGTCGGGCCACACCCAGACCTCGACCCCGGCCTCCTCGACGGCGGTGAAGAACGCCTCCATCAGGACCTCGATGCCGTCGTAGTTGGGTGGGACCTGGACGACGGGGTGGTCGCCCAGGGCCTCGCCGCCGAGGATCCAGGCGATCATCTCGTCGGTGCCGGGGCTGGTGGCGACATCCGGGGCGACCTCCTTGAAGGCGGCGACCACGTCGCTCGAGAACGACACCACGACCACCGAGTCGCGTCTGTCGAGGTCGTCGAGGTCGGCCACCAGGGCGGCGATGGCGGCCTCTGCGTGGTCGTCCCGGTTCTTGATCTCGACGTCGAGGGCGAGCGTGGGGAACGCTTCGGCGACCGAGCGGAACGTTTCGATCCGGAAGTCGTCGGGGGTGAACCCCTCTGGTGGTTCGACGACTCCGGTACGGACTCCCCGGAACGGGTAGTCCCCGTCGGCCAGGTCCCGGCAGGGCCAACAGGTGGGCGACCACCACCAGGCATTGTCGAGGGCCTGGAGTTCGGCGACGGTCATCTCGGCGACCACGCCCTCACCGCCGGTCGTGCCGAACACGTCGGCGTCGTGGTGGACGACGAGGACCCCGTCGGCGGTGATCCGCACGTCCATCTCGAGGAGGTCGACGCCGGCCTCGGCGGCCCGCCGGAAGGCGTACATGGTCGAGTGCGGATGGTCCTGGTCGCCGCCGGCGTGGGCCAGGTTGAGGGGCCGGTCGAGTGCCAACAACTCGTCGATCGTCGGTGGCCGCGGTGGGAGCGTGGTGGTCGTCGTGGTGGTCGTCGTGGTGGTCGTCGTGCTGGTCGTCGTGGTGGGTGGGAGCGTGGTGGTGGTCGTGGTGGTGGTCGGGAGCGTGGTGGTGGTCGTGGTGGGCGGGAGCGTGGTGGTGGTCGGGAGCGTGGTGGTGGTCGAAACGGCAGCCCCGCCACCACAGGCCGTCGCCAGGAGGACCAGTGCCAGGATCACGTTCGCAGTCCGCATGGCGCGACCGTAACCCGGCGGCTGCCATCGTGTAGGGGTGGGAGACCGACACGGTGGGGGAAGGAGCCCCCGACATGACGCGCTCGTGGTGTGCCCGCCGGGCCTCGAAGCCCTGGTGGCGGGAGAACTCACCGGCCTGGGCGTGAAGCGCACGCGGACCCACAAGGGGGCCGTGGCGACCGACCTCACCACACGCCAGCTCTACGCAGCCAACCGGTCGTTGCGCTGCGCCACGCGGGTGCTGGTGCGGGTGGCCATGTTCACCGCCCGCTCGTTCGCCGACCTGGAGCGCCGCCTCTGTGAGGTCGACTGGGCACCATGGTTGGAGGAGGGCGCACGACCCGACTACCGGATCACCTCCCGCGGCTCGCAACTCGTCCACACGGGAGCCATCGAGCAGCGGTTCGCCACCGCTCTGGGGGTCGGCCACCCTGATGGTCCGGAGCAGTTGATCGTCGTGAGGGTCTCCCGGGACCGGTTCACCGTCAGCGTCGACTCGTCGGGGGCGCCGCTGCACATGCGGGGCTGGCGTCAGGCGACGGCGAAGGCGCCGCTGCGGGAGTCGGTGGCCGCCGGAATGCTCCTCGCCGCTGGTTGGGACCCGACAGTGCCGTTGGTCGACCCGATGTGTGGTTCGGGAACAATCGCCATCGAAGCTGCGCTGCTCGCCGCCGGCCGGGCGCCTGGAGCCGGCCGCACCTTCGCCTTCCAGGGGTGGCCGTCGTTCGAACCGGGCACCTGGGCCAGCGTGACGGCGACCCCGGGGGCACCGATGCCTTCACCGCCATCCATCGTCGCCAGCGACAGGGACGCCGGCGCCATCGAGGCCGCCCGGTCGAACGCCGAGCGGGCCGGCGTCATCGACCTGGTCGAGTTCCGAAAGGCGCCCATCTCCGACCTGGAGGCACCGGAAGGTGGCCCCGGTCACCTCGTCACGAACCCCCCATGGGGTGGTCGGCTCTCAACCGGCGGCGACCTACGCAACCTCTACGCCACACTCGGAAACGTCGCCTCAGAACGCCTCCCGGGGTGGGGGATCGGAATCCTGGTCGCCGACCGGGACCTCGCCCGCCAGGTCCGCCCCGGCCTCACCGAGGCGCTGCACCTCGACCTGGGCGGCCAGCGCACGATCCTTCTGACCGGGCAGCTCCCCTGACCGGCTGCCCGTCGTGGGTCAACTGACGATGATCGTGGCGGTCATGTCGGGGTGGAGGGCGCAGAAGTACGAGTAGGTGCCGGGTTCCGAGGTCCCGAGTTCCCAGTTGTCGCCGGGAGCGAGGAGGCCCGAGTCGAACGAGTCGAGGTTGGGGGCGTCGGAGGTGCCGGCGCTGACGGTGTGGGGGACCGAGTCGCTGTTGTTGAAGTACACGCTCTGTCCGATCTCCACTTCCAGGTTCCCTTCGAAGGCGAAGTTCGTGATCAGCGACTGGCGTGCCCCGTCGGGGAAGTCGCTGCCCTGCACCATGGCCGCCGAGCGCATGGCCGGGTCGTCGAAGAACGGGGCGAGGGTGGAGTTCCACATCGAGAACACGCCCAGTTGGTTGTCGTGTTCGGGGTCGACCCAGGCGTGCAGCATCCAGCCGATGGCCTCGTTGAAGCTGCCGCCCACCTCGGCACACTCCGCCTCGGTAACGAAGAGGTCCCTGCCGGTGCTCCGTCCCCGGCAGAGGTTGAAGTGGCTGTGCCAGTTGTCGAGGTCACCGGTGAAGCCCTCCGGGTGGTCGGTGCCGACCACGTTGGGGGGCGTGATGAAGGCGGTGCCGACCAACTGCATCGGGTCACCCTGCCATGCGCCGTTGATGCACTGGCCAACCGCTCTGTTCGGCAGGGTGTCATCGGCGAGCGTGTAGAGCAGGATCTCCGGCCGGCCGGGGTCGAAGCCGTCCCCGATGTACTCCGGGTTGTAGAGGTGCGAGCCCATGTTCGGCGTCTGGGTGCGGTCGGATATGAACCCCTCGGCACACGTCGTGTTGATGTCGCGGTGCCCCTCCATGTAGGTGTTCAGCTCGTCGAGCTCGGCCACGAGTGCGGCCAGTTGCTCGGGTGTGAGAGCCAGTTGCTCGGGGATCGGTTCGCCACCCTCGAGCAGCGCCTTGAGCTCCAGGTAGGAGCACGGCAGCTCGGTGTCCTGGCAGCGGACCTGGTCGCCGATCGGGCCCTCGACGAGCGTCGGAACGACGCCGCCCGACGTCTCCCGGAAGACGTACCGGGTGTAGCCGGGGGCACCGCCGGCCTGTGGATCCAGGTCGTCGGGAAGGCTCCATGCGGCATCGGCCTGCTTGAACCCTGCCGCCTGTGCAATGTATTCCTGCAGTTGCTCGGCCGTGCGCACCTCGTGGATGTCGATCGTGGTGGTGGGAGCCAGCGTCGTGGTTGTCGTCGTGGTGGTCGCAGGGAGCGTGGTGGTCGCAGGGAGCGTGGTGGTCGCAGGGAGCGTGGTCGTCGCAGGGAGCGTGGTGGTCGCAGGGAGCGTGGTCGTCGGCAGACTCTGTGTCGACGAGCCGGAGGCGCAGGAGACAGCCAGCAGGATCCCGAGGGTCAGCGGAACGAGGCGCAGGCTCGACATGGGAACAGGTTTTCCAGACTGGAACGGGATCATCAGACCAGCATTGCCGGGTCGATCTGGTATTCGGGGTCGACCGTGCGGGGCCCCTCCCGACGGGCCAGGGCGGCCTCTACGGCGGGTGCCAGGCGCTCCTGCTTGGCAGCCACGTGTGCGGGGTCGCGCTCTTTGAACTCGGGCATGACCTCTCTGGCGAAGAGCTCCATCGACTCGCAGATGTCCTCATGGCGGTTGCGTCCGGCCTGGCTGATGAAGATCACCTGGTCGATGCCGGCCTCCTCGTACTGTCGCATCAGCGGCCGGATCTGATCGGGGGTGCCGATCGCCCCGCGAAGTGACAGCACGCCTTCATCCCCCTTGAGTTGGGCGCGGAGTTCGACGTCCTTCTGGGCTGCCGTCGCACGGTCGAATCCGAACGCACTGCGGTTCTTCTCGAACTCGGCCCACACGTCTGTGACGCCCGGTTGGTGTTGCCCGTAGACGTAGAAGTGGCCGAGTGAATAGCCGAAGAAGTGGGCGCCGTCGATGCCCCGGTCGATGGCGGTGGCCTCGTCCTCATGGCACATCAGCGGCAGGACGCTGGCCATGTTGGCGTTGACGGCGAAACCGGCGGGCACGCACTCGTCGGAGGCGATGGTCTCGTAGTAGTCGTCGACCCAGAACTTGGCCTCGTCGGGTTCGACGAAGGCAAACGTGAGTGCCCCCACACCCTTCGTGGCCGCCAGGTGGATCGTCTCGCGCTGGCTGCAGGCCACCCACAGCGGAGGATGCGGTTTCTGGAACGGCTTGGGCACCACGTTGCGGGCGGGCATCTGGAGGTGTTCGCCGTCCCAGCCGGCGAACGGCTCCTCGACCATCATCCTCGTGGCGGCATCGATGTGGTCGAGCCACTGCGCACGCTTGGTTGCCCGGTCGACGCCGAATCCGTCCAGTTCGGCGTTGGACGACGATTCGCCGGTACCGAACTCGACCCGCCCGTCGGAGAGAAGGTCGAGGGTGTTGATGCGCTCGACGACCCGGGCGGTGTGGTTGTAGCCGCCGGGTAGCAGAACGATGCCGTGGCCCAGGCGAATGTTGGTGGTGCGCTGGCTGGCGGCGGCCAGGAACACCTCGGGTGCCGAACTGTGGCTGTATTCCTCGAGGAAGTGGTGTTCGACCTCCCAGACGTGGTCGAAGCCCAGCCGGTCGGCCAACTCGACCTGGTCGAGGGCATCCTTGAGCAACCTGTGCTCGTCGCCGTCCTCCCATGGTCGGGGGATCTGGTGCTCGTAGAAGATTCCGAACTTCATGGACGGGACCCTAGGCGCCAAGCCCCGCCCGAGCCGGATCGAACGGTGGGAAGCACGTACGATCGTTGGGAACGGGAGAAGAGGGGAGGCAGCGATGCGACGCAACGTGGTGGGTGTGGTGGTCGCAGCCATAGCGGCCCTCGCCTTCGCCGTCTGGTTCTTCGTGTTGCGCGACACGGCCCCACCACCGCCGGACCTCGGCAACGCCGCCGCGGTGGCGGCAGCAGCACAGAGTTCGACGCTTCCCACGCCCACGAGTACCACCACGGCGCCTCCCACGACCACGGCGCCTCCCACGACCACGGCGCCTCCCACGACCACGGCGCCTCCCACGACCACGGCGCCTCCCACGACCACGGCGCC
>Ga0066868_10000937_pt1 | contig 10561 bp, 10 predicted proteins | sample ETN01SmetaG_FD_65607 | JGI IMG/M metagenome (GOLD analysis project Ga0066868, IMG submission 65607) | Marine microbial and viral communities from oxygen minimum zone, Eastern Pacific Ocean - ETNP2014F12-01SV259 | ecosystem: Environmental > Aquatic > Marine > Oceanic ...
CTTAAAATTAGTCCGGAGGATTTGATGAAAAGGTTAGATAGTATGGGGTGGGAGGTTGAACAGCCATTTTCCTATTATCCTGAGATAATGATTATTAGAAGTGCATTGTTGCCTGGAGAGATTGGTAAGACTAAAGAGCATATTTTGGGATATTATTATGTGCAAGAGATTACTAGTATGATGCCAATTATTGCACTAAATCCCAAACCAGGCGATAGGATCTTGGATTTGTGTGCTGCACCTGGAAGCAAGACCACTCAGGCAGCTGCAATGATGGAGAATGAGGGGAATATTATTGCAAATGATTTATCTATGGGAAGAATTAGAATTTTAGCATCTAATTTAGAGAGATGTGGTGTTACAAATACCATTATTACTCGGCATAATGGAATTGAATTATGTGAAAAATTGAAAAAAATGAGAATTAAGTTTGATAAAATATTAGTTGATGCTCCTTGTAGTGGAGAGGGCAATTTGAGAACTAGCCCAAGGACATTATTGGAGTGGTCTGAAGGATTATTAAAAAGTTTAAGTAGGAAACAGAAAAAAATATTGAATAGTGTGGTTGACTTATTGGCAGAAGACGGAGAAATTGTTTATTCGACGTGTACTTATGCTCCTGAGGAGAATGAAATGGTGGTGCAACATTTAATTGATGAATATGATTTTGAGATTATCCCTGTCGAATTACCTTTGAAAACTAGGACTGGAATAAAAGAATGGAAAAAAGGTAAATTTGATAAAAGTTTGAAAGATGCTAGAAGGATTTATCATCATGATAATGATATGGAAGGGTTCTTCGTCTCTAAGTTAAGACGAAGAAATCCTTAAGAACATAAAATTCCATGGCCCTCCTCCTCCTCCAATTCCCTAAGTAAATAGAAATTTTATGATGGAAGGTTTCTTTGTTTGTAAATTGAAATGGAAGAGGTAGATTTTTATAGCTTTTATTTCTTAGTAGATTATGAAAAAACCCTATCGGAAGCCTGAACCAGGAGACTTTGTAGAAGTTAAGATTAATGATAGGATTGAGAAAGGAAAATATTTAGAAAGTCATGATCGCGGAGTTCTTTTATTGAAGTTAGATAATGGATATAATATTGGATTAAGGAAAGAAGATATTAGTGAAATTAAAGTGGTTGAAAAAGGGGAATCTAAGAAAGAAATTTCTGAAATGAAACTTAGTGGTAAAAAGCCAATTATTGATTTTTATTTGACTGGAGGAACTATTAGTAGTAAATTAGATCCTAGTACTGGAGGCGTTAAGAATTTAATTGATAGCAAAGAATTCTTTTCTGTCTATCCAGAGATATTTGATTTGGCAGATATTAATGTGAAAGCGCCCTTTAGTAAACAGAGTGAGGATATGATGCCTAGCGATTGGATAAGGATAGCTAAATTAGTTGGGAAATCTTTGAATGATCCTCAGGTGAAAGGTGTAATTATTAGTCATGGTACGGATACATTGCATTTTACTGCTGCTGCATTAAGTTTTATGTTAGGAAAATTGAATAAACCTGTAATATTAACTTATAGTCAAAGAAGTTCTGATAGGGGAAGTAGTGATAGTAGATTGAATTTAATATGTAGTGCTCATATGGCTTTGAGTGATATGGCTGAAGTTATGTTGGTTGGACATGCAACTAGTAATGATGATTATTGTTATGCTTTGCAGGGAAATAAATGTAGGAAGATGCATACTAGTAGAAGAGATGCCTTTAAACCAATAAATTGTAAACCTTTTGCTAAAATATGGAAAGAGGGTAAGATTGAGAATATTAGGGATGATTTTAATAAAAGAAATAAGGAGAAGGTTATTGTTGATGCAGTGTTTGATGAGAAAGTTAGTTTGTTTAAAGCTCATCCAGGAAATAATAGCAAGATAATCGATTACTTTAGGAAAAATTTTAAGGGATTAGTAATTGAGGGAACGGGTTTAGGTCATGTTTCAACAAATGGAAAATTTAATTTAGTTCCTGAATTAAAGAAAGCTATTGAAAAAGGGCTTTTAGTTTATATGACTCCTCAAACTATTTATGGCAGGGTAGATTCCCATGTTTATAGTTCTGGAAGAAAATTAAAAGAGACAGGGGTTGTTTATTTGCAAGACATGTTACCTGAAACGGCATATGTTAAATTGGGATGGATCTTAGCCCATAAACAATGGAGAGGAAGTGTTGCAACTAAAAGAAAGATGTTGGAAAATATTTCTAAAGAGTTTAATCCTAGATTGGAAAATAAGTTTTTAGAGTAATTTATCTCATATATATTTATAAAAAATATAATCTAAAAATAGTTATGAAAGTTTTAGTAACTGGAGGCGCAGGATTTATTGGTTCTAATTTAGTTGATAAGCTAATTGATAGAGGCCATTTAGTTGTTGTAATAGATAATTTAAGTGCTGGAAAGAGGGAAAATATTAATGAGAATGCTAAATTTTATGCTGCAGATATGCTTGATACCGATAGATTAAATGAGATTTTTTTATTGGAAAAACCAGAAGTAGTTTATCATTTGGCTGCACAAACATTATTGAGAAAATCAATTGAAGATCCTACAGGTGATGCTAAAACTAATATTTTGGGCACCATAAGTGTCTTGGAAGCTTGTAGGATGAATGATATTAAGAGAATAATTTATACCTCTACAGGCGGTGCAAGAGTAGGAGAACCAGATTATTTGCCAGTTGATGAGAAACACCCCTTAAGGCCTAGTTCTCCATATGGCATTTCTAAGCATTCTGCAGAGCATTATGTGGAAGCCTATTGCGGATTATATGAATTGGATTATCTGATTTTTTGTTTCGGTAATGTTTATGGGCCAAGAGACCCTCCTGAATGTAAAAGGCTGGTTCCATTTTTTATGGATATGATACAAAAGAATAATGTTCCAAAAATATTTGGAGATGGAACCAATACTAGAGATTATATTTATGTTATGGACCTTGCAAATTTTATGGCAGAATGCATTGATAAAAGTTCTTCTTCAAAATTATTTCATTTAGCTAATGGGAAAGAGATAAGTGTAAATGAAGTTTATGAGGTTTTGAAAAAAGTTACAGGTTTTGAAAAAGATGCGGAAAAAATCTCTGAAGTAAAAGGTGAAGTTAAGAAAATTGTTTTAGATATTAGTTTGGCACAAAAAGAATTGGGTTGGAATCCAACTACAGAGTTAGAAGAAGGTATAAAAAATACATGGAGTTGGTTGAATAATAAATAATTTATTTAATAAATCTTTTTTCGATTCTATCCAATTGTTTCTTTATTTCTCGAATCTCTTTTTCTGCTTTTCTATTGACTTTGTAATCATATTCGGCTCTTATTCTATCTCTTTGACCTGAACGATTTTGAGACATTAAAATTATTGGTGCTTGTATTGCTGCCAAACAAGATAATACTAAATTTAATAAAATGAATGGGAATGGGTCAAATGGTTCTCCTGCAAGATAATTTGCCCAATAATAAGTATTTAGCATCATCCACAATACTAAGAAAATAAAAAATCCAACAATAAATATCCAACTTCCTGCCCATCTTGTTAACCAATCTGCAGTACTTTGCCCAATAGTTGTTCTATTTTTCTTTTTTGGGTTAATATTTCTTGATAATGTGGTGAATATTTCTTCAGTTGCTTTTCCTACCTTTTTTCCACCCTCATCTAAATGAGTATTAACAATCTTTTTAGATAATTTTTGCAAATATTTTGATGTTTTTGAAAATCCTCTTTTTTTCATTATTGATTATAGTTAATATGGTTTATATATTTATTCTTATTAGGGATTTTGTTACAATAAGTTGTAACTATTAAGTGAGTACAATGAGAAGGTTTAAAAGGTTGAGATGTCTGATATCCTTATGGGATTGGTTATTGATGTTCGTAGTAAGAAGAAAGGAGGGAATCCTGGAGGAGAGATTAGTGTGAACTGTTTTAATCGCCCACAATATTATTATGCAAAGCACTGTAATCACTCAAAAGTTTCTAGGAAGGAAAGTTCATTTGTTTATACGCACCAACCAATTTATGAGGCAGTTACATGTGAAATGGCGAGAGATTTGGGATTGAAATTTCCCGATTTTTTTATTATGGATAATAGAGATAAGTCAATTAATTTTAGATCTAATGGTTTAAAGATGGATATTAATAATGGGAAGCCATATTATTTCTTTTCGAATCTTCTCAATCTAGGAGCAGATGAACCTCAGGGAAATGAGATGATTGAAAGAGAATCTATTTATAGAGACTTACTTCAAATTTCAGATATTACTGGTAGAAGGCAGAATTATACTTTTTTTGAAGGTAACTTAATTTATCTTGATGTTGGATGTACATTTGTTGATGCGCATGAAGGGTCTATAAAATTTAGAACTCAGCATCCAAAATTATTAGACAAGAAACCATTGAAGAATAGTAGAAAAAGGATTGGTAGATATTCATTAGTTTTATTAGATGGTTCAAAAATTGATATGTTAGATTTTGTAGACATGCCCAGAGATCTTTATATTCCTGTCATGACTTCTGAAGGAGATAAGACCAGTAAGAAATTAGAGGATCTGATAACTTCTGATGAGATTGATGAAATTTGTAATAGGATTGTTGGAGGAATAATAAAGAAAAAGGTTCTCCAATGTAATGGGGATTCTCAATACTTAGTAAGAAATAAATAATCCTAATATTTATTAACCCTTTTCTTTTATTAAAATTATGAGTGGAGAAATAAAGGCAGGGTTGGAAATTCATCAGCAATTAAATACTCATAAATTGTTTTGTGATTGCCCCTCAGTACTTAGGAAAGATGATGCTGAGTTTGAGGTTAGGAGAAGATTGCATGCGGTGGCTGGAGAAAGTGGAGAGGTTGATATTGCTGCGAAGCATGAAGCTGAGCAAGATAAAGAGTTTATTTATGAAGGTTATGATACAACTTGTTTAGTAGAATTGGATGAGGAACCTCCGCATTTAATAAATGAGGAGGCTTTAGAAACTGCGCTCCATATTGCTTTGCTTCTTAATTGTGAGATATTGCCTATTGCTCAGATTATGAGAAAGACTGTTGTTGATGGAAGTAATACTTCTGGTTTTCAGAGAACTGTTTTAATTGCTAGAGATGGTTGGGTTGAAACTGAAAAAGGTAGGGTTGGAATTAATGCAATTATGTTAGAAGAAGATTCTGCAAGACCTAATTCGGGAGGGAATGATGCAGAGGGAGAAGAAAGTACTAAAGTGTATAAGTTAGACAGATTGGGGTTGCCTATGGTTGAAATTGCGACTGATCCAGATATTACTAGTCCTGAACAAGCTAAAGAGGTTGCATTGCATATTGGAGATGTTTTGAGAAGTTGTAAGGTTAGAAGGGGTATTGGAACAATTAGGCAGGATGTTAATGTAAGTATAGAGGGTCACCCTAGAATTGAGATTAAAGGTTTTCAGGATGTTAAAATGTTTATTCCTACTGTTGAAAAAGAAGTTAAAAGACAAGAAGGAAATTTAAAAGGTAAAAAAGATTTGATTGGCCAGGTTAGAAATGCCTTGTCTGATGGCAGTAGCGAATTTATTAGGCCAATGCCCGGAGCTGCAAGAATGTATCCTGAAACTGATTTACCTTTATTAAGAATAAGTAAACAGATGATTGATGAAGCTAAAAGAACATTACCTAAGCTGCGAAGTGAATTGAAAGTTGATTTGATTAAAAAAGGATTGAGAGATGATGAAATACAGATATTATTAAAGGGAGATAATTTAGATGACTTTAATAATTTATTAAAGATTATTAATGAACCAAGGTTCATCTATAAGGTTCTAATTGAAATTCCAAAGCAAGTTGGTGATTTGGATATGGATATAATCGAAAGTATTGTGTATGCTGTTGATAATGGTAAGTTAGATAGATTAGATGTTAGACAAGTTATGCAAGATATTGTAAATGGTAAAAGTTTAGAGGAGGCTTTGATTATTGAAAAAGCAGATATTGGAGATGTTGAAAGTGAGATTGTTAAATTAGTTAAAGAAAAACCAGGTTTAAGTGTTGGAGGATATATGGGATTAATAATGCAGAAGTTTAAAGGAAAGGTTAATGGTAAGGAAGTTAATGCAATACTTAATAAACTATTGAAATAATATTATATTATAGAGGTGATATTATGGAAATTAAATGGCATTCAGTTATAGTAATTTTTAGTTTTATATTACTCTTAGTTGTAGGAACTTTTATTTATCATAATGTGGAAGGTTGGGGTTATTTAGATTCTACTTATTTTATGGTAATTACTGCTACAACTATTGGTTATGGAGATTTTACACCTCAAACAGATATTGGAAAAATTACAACTATTTTTTACTCTTTTATTGGAATTGCATTTATGTTTTATATGATAGATAGCATTATACTTTCTTTGATAAGTCGAAGGATTAAAGATGATAAAACAAAATCTCCTAGTGATGGGAGAAAATTGAGAAAATTTAAAAAAAGGTAGCTTTATAAATTTGAATTCTTAGTTTAATAAGTGTTAAGATTGTTAAAATTTTAAATATTGTAAGATGTTAAGAGACTATAATTTAGGAGAAGTTAATGAAAAACTTGCTGGGAAGAAGGTTAGATTATGTGGATGGATTGATACTATAAGAGCGCATGGAAAGGTTGCTTTTTTTGATTTGAGAGATAGATATGGGAAAGTTCAATGCGTAATAGTAAAGAAAAATGATGATTTTGAAAAAGTTTGTAAATTGAATAGGGAAAGTTGTGTTTGTGTGGAGGGAGAAGTTAATTTGCGGCCAAAAGGGAGTGAGAACAAAGAATTAGGTAGTGGAAAGGTCGAATTGTTTTTGAGTAAGGTAGAGGTTTTAAGTGAGAGTCCTGTTTTGCCTTTTGAAATTAATGATAAAATAGAAAATGAAGAGTTAAGATTGAAGTATAGATTTTTAGATTTGAGAAGTGATAGGATGCAAAGGAATTTGATTAAAAGGAGTGATACACTTAATGCTATTAGGCAATTTTTTCATAATGAAGGATTTGTTGAAATTGAAACTCCTATTTTAGCTAAATCAACTCCAGAAGGAGCTAGAGATTATATTGTTCCTAGCAGGAATTTTCCAGGTAATTTTTATGCATTACCTCAAAGCCCCCAACTCTTTAAACAGTTAAGTCAGGTGTCTGGGTTTGATAAATATATTCAAATTGCTAGATGTTTTCGAGATGAAGATTTGAGAAGTGATAGACAGCCGGAGTTTACTCAGGTTGATGTTGAAATGAGTTTTATTGAACAGGATGATATTATAGATATTACTGAAAAAATGTTGAAAGAATTATTTAAGAAAGTTTTGGGAGAAGAAATTAAGACCCCTTTCCCAAGAATATCCTATGATGAGGCAATGAAAAAATATGGAAAAGATAGTCCGGATATAAGGAAGAAAGGAGAAAAATTTGCTTTTTGTTGGGTTGTTGATTTTCCATTATTTGATTATTCTAAGGAGGATAAAAAATATAAAAGTATTCATCATCCATTTACAATGCCCAAAACCGGTAAGAAAGGGAAATTAGATTTTAATGAGAAGTCTAAGTCTGTTGCATATGATATTGTTTTGAATGGTGTTGAGATTGGAGGAGGAAGTATTAGAATTCATGATTCTGAAATTCAGGAAAAGATTTTTGATATTTTGAAATTGAGTAAGAAAGAGGCCAAAGATAAATTTGGATTTTTATTAGAAGCTTTAAGTTTTGGCGCTCCACCTCATGGAGGAATAGCATTAGGGTTAGATAGAATTGTTCAATTAATGTTGGGAGAAGATTCAATAAGAGAAGCATTAGCTTTTCCAAAGAATAAAGAAGCTAGAGATGTTATGATTAATGCTCCTTCAGGAATTGATAAAAAACAACTTAAGGAAACACACATAGATATTATTGAAAAGAAGGCAAAGAAAAAATGAAAATTGGAAATTTCTAAAAATGAAAATTCTTGCCATAGGAGATCCGCATGGAAATATGGATCGATTGAAGAAGATTAATTATGAGGGAGTTGATTTAATATTATTGCCAGGAGATATTGGTAATGCTAATTTAATTAGAAAAATGGCCTATGGCAATATTAATAGAAAAAGAGAAGGGTTACCTGAGATTGAATATTCTAAAAAAGAAGAGAAAGAAGGTTTTATGCAGGTATATAATTCTACCATAGAAACTGTTAGATATTTATCAGAGTTTGCTCCAGTTTATTTGATATTTGGAAATGTTGAACTTTCTAATATTAAAACTGAAGAGGATGCTAAGAAAAAAGGAAAAAAGATTCCATTTTTAGCAGATGATCTTAATGCTATGAAAAATGTTAAGGTGATTAATGGGAAGATTATTGAATTTAATGGTGTTAAAATTGGAGGTTTAAAATATTTTATTGATTCTAGTTGGGTTGAAGAATTTGAATCTAAAGAAGATGAAGATTATGATGGGAAGATGAAAAATGCAGTTAAAGATACTCAGGAAGCTAAGGGAATATTAGATAGTTTTAGTCATATAGATATTTTAATGTGTCATCAACCTCCCAAGGAGGTTTTAGATATTGTGAAAAATCCTGGTGCTCCAAAACATTGGCAAGGAAAACATGCAGGGAGTGAAACTATTTTGAAATATATTAATGAATTTAAACCAAAATATGTTTTGTGCGGACATATTCATGAAGGTCGTGGAGAAGATAAAATTGGTGAAAGTAATGTTTATAATTTAGGGTGTTGTGGGGATAAAATTATTGAGATTGATGATTGAGATTTTAGTTTCAATTAATTTTAAATAATGTCAAATTTATATTTTAATATGGATAAAAAGAAAGTAGAAAAGGAAGCTAAGCAAATGTTGGATAATTTTGCTAAGGCACTTTCTAAGGTTAAAACTAAGGAAGAGGATTATCATGTTGATAGAGATAAGTCTGAGCGGGTAGAGGGTGGAGATAGTTGCGAGGGTTTTAAATCTAAATTATTAGGAAATGCTCCTGAAAAAGATGATGATTTTATTATTGCTGAGAAGGGGGCTTGGAAATGATGTTTGAATTATACCGCCAATACAGCCATAAGGATAATGGAGGGGGTTTAAATGGAAATGGGAGATCAAATGGAAAAAATAGAAGATTAGAGGATCTTCCTAAAAAAAGACTTATTGATAAAAGGTCAGTGATTATTGATAGATTAGATGAAACTGCTAAAGATTTTAGAGATTATGTAATGGAAAATGAGAAAAGTCTTGTGAATGAAACCCCTCTAGATATAAAATATCCTAGAGTATCTTGTTTATCCCTTAATTCTGAAGTTTATGAAAGAATTAATAGATTGCAGTCTCAATTTGATAGGGCAATGAATAGGGCAGAGGAACTAAATGACACCTTCACTGTAAGTTCAATAAATTTAAAACCTTATTGGGAGATAAATGGTGAAATGGCAGAGATTCTTGATAAAAGATTAAAACCCTATATACATAGTGAATGCCAAAAAATAATAGGTGGAGATAGTGAGAGTGGGTTAATGAAGCGAAGAGGAATTAATGAAAAAAGCTTAGAATGGCTTCCTCCAATTTTAGAGGCACCTCATTTTAATCCTAATGAAATTTAAAATAAAAAATGTTAAAGCAAAAAATTAAAGATATTAAAAAAGGAAAGTTAAAAGCTGCAAATAATATTGGAAATTTTGTTGATAAAATAAGTAAGGAGAATAGTAAATTGAATATTGTTTTGCATTTAAATGAGAATGCTGTTGAGGAAGCTAAAAAGATTGATAGTAGGATTAAGGCTGGAAAGAAAGTTGGGAAGTTAGCTGGGTTAGGATTTTTAGTTAAATCTAATATTAATGTTGAAGGACTGATTGCAAATTGTGCTTCTATGACCTTAAAGAATTATAAGTCTGGATATAATGCTACGGTAATTAGTAAATTATTAGCAGAAGATGCAATTGTTATTGGAATGGTTAATATGGATGAGTTTGCAAGTGGTAGTAGTGGTGAGACTGGTAGATTTGGTTCTTGTAAAAATCCTAAGGTTTTAGATAGAATTCCTGGAGGAAGTAGTAGTGGTTCGGCGGCAGGTGTTGCTGCAGGTTTTTGTGATTTTTCTTTGGGAAGTGATACTGGAGGAAGTATTAGAAATCCTGCAAGTCATTGTGGTGTTGTAGGTATGAAACCTAGTTATGGGATGGTTAGTAGGTATGGTTTGATTGATTTGAGTATGAGTTTAGATCAAATAGGACCCTTAGCTAATGAGGTAGAAGATTGTGAATTGGTATTTAATATTATCAAAGGTAGAGATGAGAATGATAGTATTAGTAGAGATTTTGAGATGAAAGATTTGTTAAGTAATAATAAAATAAAAATAGGAGTTTTAGTTGTTGATGCTGATAAAAAGATTTGGGAATTGATAAATAATAAAATTGAAAAAGTTTGTAATAAAAAAGGATGGGAAAAAAATGATGTTAAATTGGATTATGTGGATTTGGGAATACAGACATATTATCCAATAGTTTATACTGAATTTTTTTCTGGAACTAGGAAGTTTGATGGTAGGAAGTTTGGATTGAGGATTGAGGATAGTTGTGGTGA
>Ga0066868_10000938_pt1 | contig 10550 bp, 8 predicted proteins | sample ETN01SmetaG_FD_65607 | JGI IMG/M metagenome (GOLD analysis project Ga0066868, IMG submission 65607) | Marine microbial and viral communities from oxygen minimum zone, Eastern Pacific Ocean - ETNP2014F12-01SV259 | ecosystem: Environmental > Aquatic > Marine > Oceanic ...
CTGAGGCATTTAATGTCGGTAAAAGCGAGATCATGCATATGTTTGCCATAAATACCGAGGGAGTAAGTGAAGTTATACCCCCTCAGAATGATTTATGAAATATTCGGGTTAAATCATTAAACCATCCACCAATTGGAATTTTATACTTATTGGGTTCAAATAAATCAGAAGGTTTTAGCCCTTTCACAAATAACTCGTTGCCTGATTCTTTGGATCTTCAAAAACCTTATAGTTCGTGATTGACACATAAATGGTGAGTTTAGAACCGATTTTTATTTCGGCTTTTTTTGTCGGGCTGCTTGGTGGGACTCACTGTATAGGAATGTGTGGTGGAATTGTGACGGCTTTGACCATGGGCTTGTCCCATGAACAACGTGAAGACGGCAGTAGGTTCTTCACTTACCAGTTTTCATACAATTTAGGACGGATTCTTTCTTATACTGTTGCAGGAGGAATGGCAGCTAGTATTGGTGCGGTTTCAGAACATTATGGTGCAGGGATCCTGACGAGAAAAATTTTAACCCTGGCTGCTTCTGCAGTATTGATTTTCCTAGGTTTATATCTCACAGGTTGGTGGAAAAAGGGAACATTAATGATTGAAAGTTTTGGAACGATCCTGTGGAAAAGAATGGAACCTGCAGCAAAAAAATTCATCCCCATCCGTTCGATCAGTCATGCCCTGATTGCTGGATTCTTATGGGGATGGCTCCCATGTGGACTAGTCTACTCGGCACTTTTTTTAGCAATGTCAGCAGATAGCATTCTTCAGGGTGCAATCATCATGTATTGTTTTGGAATCGGAACGCTTCCAGTTCTTCTAGGAATTGGTTATTTCTCAACAAACTTTATCAGCCATCTCCAGAAACAATGGGTCCGTATCACAGCTGGTATCATGATCATTGGCTTTGGGATCTACCAGTTTACTCTATTACTCCTCTAAACCATTGTATTACAGTGGCCAATTCAAAAACTGGACTCGGGGATCTTTTTCAGTGAAATTTGCATTTCCGGCGTGGAGGGATGAAAGCCATAGTCTGAGGAAGTAACAAGATTAGAAAGTATGGTCGAGCCAAGGTACCTCTCAATCAAGGATGTTTTCAGAATCTGAAGATCCATTGAATATCAGATCGGCCCTGTTGATGCCTGAAGCTGAGTGCAGGATAATTTTTGGACTTACGTTCCTGCTCCAAGCCGGCCAGGCTCGATTTCTCAAGGAGCATGGTGATTCCTCCAAAAGCAAAAGAGATACCGCCCACGAACATGGAGGTACTGTAAATGCGTCCAGCTTCCTGACGGTTGCATTCAATGAAATTGTCGTATTTTCGGTCATCTTTGTAGCTTTTCTCTTCACATGGAGCAACAATTACACCTGCAGTGAGTAGGCCCACTCCTATCCAGAAAATGTTCCGGCTGAATCCGAGCACTTCACTTGACTCCTCCCATTCTTCTTTCCAACCATGAAACTCTTGGGGGTTGGTTTGTTCAGAAAGCTGAAGTTCCATCGGCAGTTGCAGGGTTTTAGAAGCCATACTCCGTACCACACCAGTTTTTGCATCAGCCACAGTCACCCGGACGATGGTTTTGAGCCTGCCGATGGTTGAGAAACTACCCCACGCAAAGTAATCAATTTCCGCCAAAACCCCTGTACGGACTCCGGCAAAGCTCGCCTCCCCCTTCTTAAGCATGAGTGCCTGTTCCTCATCCATGGCCACAAGAATCGAACGGTCAGCCAAACGGGTGTGGGCGGCCAGGATCAATTGCAATGCATTGTCCATCACTGGTAAATAACGTGGATTTTGGACGTTGTCAGGAATTTCCGGTTTGAGGATTCCAACTACCTTGTTGCCCTGCAGATTTCCCTTGCTTACAGCTTTCAGTACAATTTCTTCAAAAACTTGCTGTGTTTCAATTACTTCAGAATCCATAACCGTCATTTCACCGCCCTGAAGCAGGGTCTGTGAAAAGAAAATAATCGAAATCATCAAGCCCACATGTTTTGTTAAAGATTTCAAGTTTTCTCGCTTTGAAGTGTTTCTCAAAAACTCAACTAAATCCAATATAGGAAAATCAGGGAAATTCCAAGTGAATAACAGCCTTTCAGCCAATAAAACTCAGTTTGACAGACAACCCAAGATGGCAGAGTGGTGGTGGAGAAACGAGGCTAAGATGAAGTTGCCTTCCGATGGTTCCCTTCAAGACAAAGGGCCAAAGATTTATTGCCTTGGGAGGATTGCTTTCAAAGGCTAATGTTTTTTTTTATCCAAGAAGGGAAAAACAATTTGGCAAAAGCATATCTTGTTGGTGTTTACAGCAAAATTGAAAATTTATGGAGAGGGTGCTGGTCCAGCTATGAATGCTAACGGAGCTAAACCACTCGCAAGAGGCTCAAATATTTCAAGACTTGAAGGGATTCCTCCTGAAAGGGCCGTAATATTAGAATTCGAAAGTGTCGAGGCGGCTCAGAAGGCTTATCAGAGTCAAGAATACCAAGCAGCTAAGGAAAAATTTGAAGGAGGAGTTGACCGTGTTTTGTTTGTTATAGAGGGAGTTTAAGAACCTACTTTGATATTGGCCGCTGGAGCAATTGTTTCCGGTGCAACCAAGTGCTGCCGCAATCGGTGCCAGATGAGGGTTACTACGACGATACCCAGCAACGGAAGGGCGGTCAGGTTGAGTTCCCACCAGTCCATTACGCTGAGCAACACTCCTGCCAGCAACGATCCGGAAGCCGCCATTGCAAAAACGAGGAAGTCGTTGCCACCTTGCACCAGTGCTTTTTCTGCGGGGCGATAGGTTTCGGTTAGCAGTGTAGTTGCGGAGATGAACATGAAGTTCCAACCGACGCCAAGAAGCATCAGCGAGGTCCAGAAATGCCACCATGATTCACCGTGGAAGTTGAGTGCGATGCAGACAAGGTTCAACACCACCCCTGTGGCTATCATGCGGGGTGAACCGAAGCGTTGGATGAGCGAACCAGTGAAGAAGGAGGGTAGGAACATTCCCATCACATGCCCTTGAATAACCAGAGCGGTGTCAGAAAAGGTATAGTCCCGATGGTTCATCGCCAACGGGGTAGCAGTCATGATGAAGGCCATCACCGCATAACTCAGCGAAGCGCTGGCAACGGCAAGGATCAGGTTGGGCTGGGCCACAAATTCTCCCATAGGACGTCGGGTGCCATGCTGCTCCTCCGCGGTAGGATGTGGGAGATCAAGGAATGCAAGGATCGCAATAACCAGCACATACACTCCTGCAACTGCAAGGTAGCCTCCTGCGAAAGGAGCGTTGTCCACCCAGTCCTTGCCCTGTGCCGCCAGCAACGGACCGAGCGTTCCAGAAACAATGCCCCCCACCATCACGAGCGAAACCGCCTTGGCTTTGAATGAAGGGCCCGCTATTTCAACCGCTACAAAGCGGTAGAGTTGATTGAAACCCATCATCATGCCCAAGGTGAAGGTGGATGTGCAAAACAGCGAGAAGCTGCTGATGAGGATCGCATAAGCACCAGTCAATGCTCCGATGAACCCAAGACTGGTTCCGATTAGAAAACCGTTGCGCCGTCCCACCCTTCTCATCAACAGTGACGCTGGAAAGCCTGCGGACATTGTACCAAAGAGCTTGAGGACGAGTGGAAGGGTTGCGAGTGCCTTGTTTGCGGCAATCGCATGACCTACCAGAGAACCCGCTGCAACAGTCAGGCTGGCGACCGAACCGGTGAGGGCGAAGCAGGTGGTGAGCAGCAAAAGACGAAAATAAACTCTTGATGGCGTTTCAGGCATGGAATCTCTATGCGGGTTTAGCAGAATTTTCTTTAGTTTCTGTCCAAACTTTCCTTGCTTTTCGATGAGGGTCTACTTTGAGTGAAGCATAACCGTTTGGTCAGAGGACCTGGATTTGCGGGCTAAGTCCTAAAAAAATCAATGTGCCGCAACAAGGAAGGTTCTTGAAGAATCCCGCCTGTTGTTTCCAAACTCATGGTACACTAAAAAACAATTGCTGGGGAAGCCAGGTCGCAAGCGAGGGAAGCATGACCATCAGAGCTCCGTAAATAATACCGACTACCATAAAGAGTGGAATCCCCCGAAACGCTTTGTCAGGACTCAGGTTGAGAACTCCAGCAGTTGTGTATACACCCACGCACACTGGAGGAGTCAACATGCCGATTCCTGCAAAGCCTGTGAAAACAACAAAGAGCTGCAGTAGGTCCACATGAACGGAAATAGCAATGGCTGCAAAGATCGGGACCGTCAGGTAAAACAACGGGATGATTTCGATGAAGGTTCCCAGAATAAGACAGATGACCGCTAGCATGAGCCAGAACATCATGGGGATCACACCGAAATCAGTAAAGAAGATTATGATTTCTTGCGGGGCCCGGGTGTATGTCAAGACCACCGAAAGAAACGTGGCCATGGCGCTGTTTTCGATGATTATCAACATCCCCTTGCGCCGGGTTTGTGCGCTTACGTGGGTCCACAATGACCTGCAGATTGTGATCGGAGTCGGTACGTAGACACTTGGTCTGTGAGGGTTTTGCCAACTCTTTTGTAGGATGAGTTTTGGCGCCTTTTGCGAAATGAACATGTTGTGCTGTGCTCATGCATTTGAAAATGTATCAAAAACCAGGAAACCTCCAATCCAGAGATGAAGCGGATCTCTTCATTCCACTCGACACCATAAATGGATTGAAATGTGCGAAGACGGGTCTTCCTTTGTTATTTGGTAGCATTTTCACAAATTCCTAATCTTGGTTTCTAAACAATGCGACTTTCGCGTCAGGTTTTCGGCATTTCATATTTGTAAAATAAACAATGTAAAATTCTAATATATTTTCTATTAAGCTTTAAATCACAAGAATTCAGAGTGATCGTATTCCACTGTTGTACTGGAATTTATTGAATATCCTTATGCCAAGATAAGACCATGGAAGCAAAAAAAGTGTCCCCCGTGCCCCTCCTAAAGACACCCCTGAATGGATGGCACAAATCTAATGGGGGTAAGATGATGGATTTTGGTGACTGGGACATGCCAGTACAGTATGAATCCGGAATCTTCAGGGAGCATCTCTCCACAAGACGCTATGGTGGTCTGTTTGACGTCAGCCACATGGGTCGAATCAAAATCCAAGGCAGGGACATAGTCGCTTTCCTGCAGCATGTACTCACCAACAATGCTGAATCGCTGAAACCCTGGCAGGCTCAATACACGTTGATTCCCAATGATAATGGAGGGCTTTTCGATGATGCCTACCTTTACCATCCGGGTGAAGAGTTTTTCCTCGTTGTCAACGCTTCCAATCGGGAAAAGGACTGGGAACATTTGCAAGAGAAAGCTAAATCGTTCGAAGTCTCTATGGAGGATGAAACTTCGCTGGTGGGGATGATTGCCTTTCAGGGGCCGCTTTCAGGAAGAATCCTTGAGGGCCTCATCGAAAAGGGGACCATGCCAGAACCCTTCCGCAATAGTCTTTCTGAATTCACAATAATGGGTACGAATGTAATAGCTGCCCGCACTGGCTACACGGGTGAGCCAATTGGTTTCGAATTATTTCTGCCTTCAGAAAAGACCGAGGAAATTTGGACCAGCTTATACGAAGCAGGCCGTGAGGAAGGGGTGGTTCCGGTTGGACTTGGTGCACGGGACACTTTGCGTCTTGAAGCAGGCATGCCGCTCTATGGCCATGAGTTCGGATTTGATCCGGAAGGCAGAGAGATTCCTGCCTACGCCTTCCCGCTAACATCGATGGCCACAAGTTTTTCAAGGAGGAAGGGGGATTACATTGGTCGTGATGCCTTGCGAGCACAGTTTGAGGAGGTGCGAAAGTTGAGGACGGATCAGTACAAATTTAATGAGATTCTTAACAAGCGTATCCTGCCACTGGCCCTGAAAGACAAGGGAGTTGTAAGGCAGGGGGATTCGGTTTTTCATGATGGTAAGAATATCGGGGTCATTACGAGCGGAACCATGGTGCCTTACTGGAAGTTTGAAGGAGAGGGCGCAAATATGAGGATCACTGACGAGCAGGACCGACGGGCTCTAGCTCTGGCTTATTTAGATGCCACAGTGTCCCAGGAACAAGAACTGGAACTGGAGGTTGAAGTCCGCGGCCGAAGGTTGAAGGGGCAACTGGTACGCTGGCACGGACGCTCGGAAGCACCACCGTATTTCAGGGCGATTCCGGTTGAGGTGAAACCTGATACATCTCCATCTCCACGGTCATCAATAGCTGGAAAAGTTGATCTACTCATTAAAAAGAGCCTGGAAAATCACCAATGGAGACAGCGCCGTTGTGTGAATCTCATCCCCTCGGAAATGACCCAGTCTTCTTTGGTACGGCTGCTTCAGATCACGGATCCTTGTGGACGATACGCAGAGCACAAGGAACTTCTCGCGGCCTTCGAGCAAGAGGTCTTCTACTACCAGGGAACAGAATTTATCGAATGGGTTGAAAAAAGGTTAGTGGAGGAGATGCGTGATTTCCTTGGCTATCCTCTCATTGAGTCTCGTGTGATCAGCGGGCAGATGGCCAACATGACGGTCTTCAGTGCTCTAGTGGATTTTCGAAACCGTACCGATAGGCGTTTAGAACAGGCCCGCATGTCGATGGTGATGAATAATCATATTAGCAAGGGCGGTCACCTTAGTTCCCAGCCTATGGGAGCTCTTCGTGATTATATTGCAAAGGATCCCGTTACCGAAAAATATGCTGTGCTTAATTTTCCGGTGTGTCAGGACAATCCCTATCGGATTGATTTGGAGGAAACAGCAGGTCTGCTCGAACGTTATGACCCAGAGCTGATCATACTCGGAAAAAGCATGATCCTTCACCCCGAACCGGTCGCGGAGATCCGTAAGCTCCTCCATTCGAAACAGTCGAGACCCATTCTGATGTATGATATGGCCCATGTCATAGGTCTCATCGGTCCTCATTTCCAGGATCCCTTTGCAGAGGGTGCCGACATCATCACCGGATCAACTCACAAGACCTTGTTTGGATCACAACGTGGGATAATCGGTGTAGCCTTTGAAGAAGGAACAACGGAATTTGAACTCTGGAAAGCAATCCAGCGGAGGACGTTCCCAGGGGCGGTCAGCAACCATCACCTTGGGACTCTGTTAGGCATGTTGATGGCAGCATTGGAAATCAACGCATTCAAAGAGATGTATCAACCGCAGGTTCTGGCTAATGCAAGAGCTTTCGCGAAAGCTCTTGCTGATGAAGGATTGGAGGTGCAGGGCGACCCAGAGCTTGGATACACCCAAACACACCAGGTTGTTGTTGCGGTTGGTTACGCAAAGGGTTGTGCTAGTGCAGAGGAACTGGAAGCAAGCAACATCATTGTCAACTACCAGGCAATTCCCTCTGATGAAAGCTTTACTTCAAGTTCAGGCTTACGTATGGGAGTTGCTGAAATGACTCGTTTTGGTATGAAAGAAAAGGACTTCATTGAGTTTGCAACGCTATTTGCAGAGGCGGTTCATGGAAAGAATGTCGGAGAAGAGGTTTCTCGTTTCCGTGAACGTTTTCAAACCCTAGATTTCAGCTTCGACAAGGACTACCCAGAGGTTTATGGTGAAATGGAGAAACTTTTCTGAAAAAGTTCCATGAATGATACGGATAATCATGTTTCCATAGTTATTCTGATTTAATTCTACCGTGCATCATTTCCCCGATAATGTTATAGACATAAATGCATTAGGAACCCCTGTTGGATCTTGAAATTACCTAACAGATTCTCAACATCCTCTACACCCACCCTAGAAACAAAACCCCAATCTGATATGAGGGGGTCAAAAGAGTTGAAATAAATACTGAACCGGGGGAGAAGGTTGGTCTTGATGTCAAATCCATGCTTTTTTCATAGAGATTTGTGCCTATGAGCAGGGATCCTAACTGCCCGGTGAAAAGGACTTAGGGCACCAAAAAAGTCTACCAGCTTTATATGGAGGGTATTCACATGAGACATGCATAAGTGTTGGTGTCATCCTGTAAATAAGAACCATGAATAATCATCGTTTACTTTACCGACGCGGCATTTTGCTGTTAGTAGCTTCAGGTTTTTTCCTGAGCACCTCTGGTATTGCACTTCGGTTAATCGAACAAGCTGATGGCTGGCAAATTCTATTTTACCGATCCTTTGCCTTGAGTCTCACGATTTTTCTCATCCTGTTTTTCCAGAAAGGCTTAAGGGTTTTTGATGAATTTCGTGGACTGGGGTGGAATGATTTTTTACTGGCAGTATTTCTCGGAACCGGATTCGTCGCTTATGTGTTTGCGTTGCTTTATAACACAGTAGCCAATGCACTTTTCATTTTTAGTTGTGCTCCTTTTGTGGCTGGTTTTCTAGGTTGGATCCTATTGGGAGAACGGGTACCGACGCGGACATGGTTTGCCATTTGTGCTGCTATGGTTGGTCTTACCATTATGGTTGGTAGCGAACTGGCTGTCAGCCGTTACCTTGCTACCTTGATTGCCTTGTGGATCCCCATTTCCTATGCTGCATCGATAATCGCCGTAAGAAGTTCTAAACGAGAGAATATGCTGGCCGCTCTGTGTCTTGCTGGCCTTGTTGCTGGAAGCCTATCTGCTATTTTTGTAACGGATTTCGCTCTGACACCTAAGGATCTGGTTATTTCTCTTTATCTTGGTGTCTTCCAAGTTGGTGTGGGTTTCGCACTAATGGTGCTTGGTACCAGATATGTTCCTGCTGCACAGGTAGGTTTGCTGGCGTTGGTTGAACCGGTTTTGGCACCTTTATGGGTTTGGCTGGGGGTCGGAGAAGTGCCTGGTCTGGCAACAATGGTTGGTGGGGCAATAATATTCTTGGCATTAACAACCGATGGTATTCTGAATATTCAGAGATCCTTAAATGATTCAGCCTAGTTTTCCACGACACAGATGAAAACTGAGCATTTAGCAGGCTTGATCCTTTTTCATCCAAATAAATAGAATTTAATGATGTATAAAATTATTATAAACATAATCAATATAAGTTGATTTTATAGAATGCCTGATACGAATTACAATAATATAAAAATAGGTATAGTTGGTTTAGGCTTAGTGGCTGAACCTAATCTTAAAGGGTATAGAAGTCACCCTAATGCGGAAGTTGTGGCTGTATGTGATGTTGATATTTCAGAAGCCAAGAAATTTAGTAAAAAACATGACATAGCAAATGTTTATTCTTCTTATGAAGAAATGTTAAATTCCGATATTGATGTTGTTAACATAGCAACACCTACTCATCTACATGCTCCAATGACCATGCAGGCTTTAAATGCTGAAAAACATGTTCATTGCGAAAAACCATTTTGTAGGTACCTCTCAGAAGGAGAACGAGCCATAAAGGAAGCTAACAAAAAAAAATTAAAAATATTTGTAGGTGAAACTTATCTTTTCATTTCTTCACATATTAAAACAAAAAAATTAATTGATGATGGGATGATAGGAACCCCTTTGCAGATACGAATGCGACATGGAGCTTGGAATGAAAAACCAATTTCCAGAATTAATACCGGACCACTAAACCGCGATTGGAGAATGGATCCATATCTTTCAGGTGGAGGAAAATATCCTTGGATTTTCGATCATGCTGTCCATTTTTTTGCCACTGCAGAATATTTTATGCAAAACAAAAAAATTAATGAAGTACATGCAATAAAGGCCCACAATACAAATGACCATAGTTTAGCTGGAGCTGCACATGATCCTTACATAACTCCTGTAACTGACATACCAATAATTACTTGGAATTATGAAGATAAGGCTTGTCAAGGATTATGGTGTCGTGCAGAACGTTTAAACGGAAAATGGGATTTTATGCAAGGTTTTAGCACGGTTGTGATAGGTGAGTTTGGAATGATTGAGGTCCTTGGAGAAGGTGGAAATAATCTTATTTGGAACGGAGAACAACAACATCTTATTCTTCACCGTGAAGATAAAGATCCTTTATGTTTTCGCTTTGAAGAGGGTGGTGATGATATATGGGAATCAGATATTTCCTATTATTGTCAGGGACATAAAAATCAAATTCATCATTTCATCAATAGTATTGTCTATGGAGATCAACTTAAATACTCAAGTGAAGATGCTTTACAAGCCGTAAGATGTACTTTAGCAGTAATTAAATCGGCAGAAGAAGGAATTCCAATTTTAGTCTCATCAATTAATAATGAATACACGGCATTTAATGAATGAGTGATTCATATTTATGATCCATTCTGTTCATAGCTAACATTTGCTATTCGTTAAGTTTTAAAAAAACCTAAATCATCTTCCGAGTAGAGGGGTGGATTGTCCGTACTTATCCTTGGAGGCCAATTTTGTTTGCACATCCGGAGCTTGAAAAAACCTAATCTTGTGAAAAAACTGAAAAGTATGTGGAAAATAGCAGGTAATGGAGGAAAAATAGAGATATTCTTAATTAGAAATCTTAACCCGAATATTTCATAAAAATGGATGATAATCGTTTAACTTATTGATATAATAAAGCTTTATCAAAAAGATTATCGGACGAATGAAAACGAGAAACATCATAACTCAGCCCATC
>Ga0066868_10000989_pt1 | contig 10312 bp, 12 predicted proteins | sample ETN01SmetaG_FD_65607 | JGI IMG/M metagenome (GOLD analysis project Ga0066868, IMG submission 65607) | Marine microbial and viral communities from oxygen minimum zone, Eastern Pacific Ocean - ETNP2014F12-01SV259 | ecosystem: Environmental > Aquatic > Marine > Oceanic ...
GAAGAAATATCGTTTAAGCTTTTCCCCACGCCTAGACTTTCTCGGAGCCCCTGGAACTTTGCTATTTGGTAAGCAGTGGACCTGCGGTTTTAATATTTGATGGGCTGTTTTTTTCAAATTTCTTGAAATTTTCTACAAACATGGATGCCAGTTTTTTTGTCGCCAGATCATAGACTTGAGGATCACTCCAAGTCAATTCGGGTTGCAGCACTTCATCAGGAACTCCCGGACATCGAGTGATCATTTCCAAACCGAATACCTGGTCTCTTTGGGTTGGAGCATTTTCTAAGCTGCCTTCTAGGATGGCATCCACAATCGCCCGACTGAATTTGAGCGACATCCGTTGGCCTGTCTCGAAACCACCTCCAGACCAGCCGGTGTTCACTAACCAGACAACGGTCCCGTGGCGTTTGATCCTTTCTGCCAGCAATTCGGCGTATTTACTCGGATGCCAGACCATGAATGCCGCACCGAAACAGGCAGAAAAGGTGGCTTCCGGTTCAGTCACTCCAACTTCTGTACCTGCCACCTTAGCTGTGTAACCGCTGATGAAATGATACATCGCCTGCTCAGGAGTCAGACGGCTCACAGGTGGCAGTACCCCGAAGGCATCACATGTTAGAAAGAGAATGTTTTCCGGATGCCCCCCAAGACAGGGCAACTGTGCATTTTGAATAAATTCAAGAGGATAGGAAGCTCGTGTGTTTTCGGTGATAGAGGAATCACTGTAATCAACTTGTCTTGATTCAGGATTGTATACCACGTTTTCAAGGACGGTTCCGTAACGGATGGCATGGTAAATATCCGGCTCCTTTTCCTCACTGAGGTCTATGCATTTGGCATAGCATCCTCCTTCGATATTGAAAATTCCATCGTCGGTCCAGCAATGTTCGTCATCTCCGATCAAAGACCGATTTGGGTCAGCAGAAAGGGTCGTCTTACCCGTTCCTGAGAGTCCGAAAAATAATGCCACATCTCCTTTGGAACCTAAGTTTGCTGAACTATGCATGGAAAGGACACCCTTTTTGGGCATGATGTAATTCATGATAGTGAAGACCCCTTTTTTCATCTCCCCAGCGTATTCTGTGCCGAGGATGACAAATTCCCCTCTTGCAAAACTCAGGTCTACACTGGTCCTGGAGGTCATGTATTTGGTATGAGGATTTGTTGGAAATTTTCCTGCATTGAAAATCACGTAATCCGGTTCACCAAACTCCTCCAGTTGCTTTTCATCAGGCCTGATGAGCATGTTGTGCATAAACAACGCGTGATAGGGCCGGCTGGCAATGACTCTGACCTTGATCCGGTATTTAGGATCCCAACCTGCAAATCCGTCAGTAATGTAAAGCCGGTCACAGATGTTCAAATAGTCGATCGCCCGTTCTCTGACAATCAGAAATGTGTCCTCATCGATGCCAATGTTGACATCTCCCCACCAGATGTCGTCTATGAATTCAGGTGTGGCCACGATTCTCTTGTCTTTTGGGCTTCTTCCAGTTTTTTCTGAGGAAGATACGATCAATGCCCCAGAACTGGAAACCGCTGAGTCATTTTCATGGACCAGGGCTTCTTCATAGAGAACGGCAGGGTTAGCATTTCGAAGAACATTTGAACTGTGAATTCCATAGGGAGCAAGTAGTTCTGAAAACGGATCAGTCATATTTCCTCTTATTTTTTGTCTATGAGAAAAGAAGGGATTCACTCAGAAGCAAATTCCTGATTTTCAATCAATTTTCGGGGTCAATAAAGTTGAAAGCCCTGACAAAATGTTTATTTAAAGTGTGATAGGTATGCCCTATGACTTGATCTGCAATCCACCGTGAAATTCTGGATGCCCACACAAACATAGATGAAATAATTATCTACTAAAAATTGCTTTAAGAAAATGAAAATCCTTCGGATTCATCTTCATAGGTGACGGTCAAAACTTCTTCTGCGGTAGTGAAACCCTTGAGAGCTTTATCCGTGCCATCCATTTTGAGTGTTTTCATCCCCTCAACAACAGCCTTCTGTTTGATGGCCTGTGAGTCACTATTCGTCATTATTACATTTTTGACCCGATCATTTATTATCAAAAGTTCATGGACTCCGATCCTACCGCGATATCCGGTTTCCCTGCAATTGCCGCAACCTGTACCTTTGAACAGTTTGATCGGTTCAGAAGAAGTGTGATTGATTCCTAGTTCACGAAGTTCCTCCGGGTGTGCTTCATATGCATTACGGCAGTCCAGGCAGATTTTTCGAACCAAACGCTGAGATAGTATTCCAATGATGGTGGAGCTAACCAGAAACGGTTCGATCCCCATGTCAATCAGACGTGTAACAGTTGCTGGGGCACTGTTGGTATGTACCGTGCTGAAAACAAGGTGTCCGGTCAAGGCGGCTTGAATCGCGATCTGTGCGGTTTCCGAGTCACGCATTTCACCGACCATGATCACATCTGGATCCTGCCTCAAGACCGAACGCAGGGAATGCGCGAAAGTCAGTCCAAGTTTTGGGTTTACTTCGATCTGACTGTATCCTGCGAGTTTGTATTCCACAGGTTCTTCAATGGTGATCACATTTCGTGAGCGGTGATCGATGCAGGCAAGAGTTGCATAAAGTGTTGTAGTTTTACCGCTACCAGTAGGACCGGTGACAAGTACGATGCCACCGCTGCGTTGAATCATTTTTTGATATGGTTGAAGCACCTCTGGAAGCAACCCTAGATGTTCCAGCTTCATCAGTTTTTCATCCTGGTAGAGCAACCGCATTACGATTTTTTCTCCATGAACCGTAGGAATGGTCGAAACACGGATATCAATTTTTTTCCCAGCAATCAGGACCATCGAACGCCCATCCTGAGGCAAACCTTTTTGCGCGATGTCTAGCCTTGACATGACCTTGATCCTGTTAACGACCGTCACATGAACCTGACGAGGGATGATGGTGATCTGATGTAGAATCCCATCGATGCGGTAGCGAACTTGCGTTTCGCCTGGAGCAGGATCGATATGAATATCACTCGCTTCTTCCTTGGCGGCTTGCCAGAGCAAACTGTTAACGAGGCGTTTGACCGGTTCCTCATCTGTGGCTTCTAACAAATCCTCAGGCTCTTCGATTCCCATGATGCTCTCGAATTCCTCAACGGTATCGAGTTGGTCTACGGCATCTGCGGTGGATGCACTGGATTCGTCATAACTTCGATTGATCAAATCCAACAAAGACTGAGGAGTGGTGACTAGGGCCTGTACATGGCATTTGCATCGACGACCAAGATCATCCATTGCCTGAGATTCTGCAGGATCATCGACTGCCACCTCCAAAATCCCTTTCTGCCAACGTACCGGGAAGAACATGAAACGCTTGGCGTATCGGATAGGGATCATCGAGGTGAATTCTTTTGCTGCGGGGGCCTCTTCAATGGTTTCCTGGTATTCGAGATCATAATAGGCTGCCAAAGCCTGCTGGTAGAGAGTTTCAGAGGTAAGCTTGTATTTAATCAACAATTCCTTAAGTTTTTTAGGCTCATGCCTGTAACCCAGTAGTTGCTCATGAAGATTTTCCAGTCCTGTCGAATCCATGTCGAATTGACTGACAAGCACTTTAATTATTGGGTGATAGGCTTCAAACTCCAACATATTCATCTATTTTTTGGTTATCTTACGTAAAGGAACTTTATTACATGCATAATTACAATTAAATGATTAAATCGGTACTTGAAATCCATTAGCTTTGCAATAAGACTAGAAACAAATATTCTGTTCAGTTGAAATTTAAGAGCAAAATCTGATTTTATCCAAATAGGAAATTGTTTCATGAGTTTTTTTTGGAAAGGCTACGACCCAATCATTTTACATGCCCCTCCCGATTTATTGTGATGTTAAACTGTGATCAAAGGTAAGGATGAGCTCACAAATCTTAACAAATTATAATGTTGACGATGGAGTGAACCGATTTCAGACATCCAATCCAGCAGGACTGGAAGACATTCTGAAAAACCTTGGACCTGAATTGGCACTGCTCGAAGAAAACATCATCCGTGATATTCAAACGGATGTCGAACTGCTTAATACCGTTTCTCAACACATCCTACTTGCAGGAGGGAAACGGCTACGTCCGGCATTGGTATTGCTGGCTTCTTCATTGTTTCAGCCAATCGAGGAATCCTCTCTCAGGGCGGCACAGGTGGTGGAGTACCTTCATACCGCGACTCTCCTTCATGATGATGTGGTTGATGGAGCTGAAACCCGAAGGGCTCAAAAAGCGGCCCGCCAAATTTGGGGCAATGAGGCCAGTATCTTGAGTGGAGATTTTCTGCTTTCCAAGGCCTTTCACATGTTGACCACGCTCAGCAATTTAGAGGTACTCAAAATCATGTCTCGAACTACAACCCTGATGGCGGAAGGAGAAATCCTCCAATTGACCCGGGAGGTTGGATCAGAAGATGAGGAGATGTATCTCAGGATTATTTATCTGAAAACTGCTTGTCTCTTCAGCAGTGCAGCACAAACCGGAGCGGTATTGGCTGGCGCTCCTGATGAAATGTCTGAAGTGCTTAAACGCTACGGAGAAGCACTGGGAATGGCTTTTCAAATCGTTGATGATGCGCTGGATTATGTTGAAAGTCCACAAACAGGGAAAAATCATGGAACCGATCTAAGGGAAAGGAAAATGACCCTTCCGTTGATTCATCTGATTCGGCAAGCCAGCTCTGCAGATAAAAAATTTCTTTTGGATTTAATTAAGGAAAAGAAAATAGGAGTGGAGCAGGTAAAAAAAGTTACCCAAATGATTTCTGATTATAACTGTATTGAATACAGCCTTAAAAGGGCAGGGGATTATGTAGAGTCAGCTTTGGCAGAAACCGAAAGGATGCCGGATTGCCATGCCAGAGATTCCCTGAGGCAATTGGCAACCTATGTTCTCAGTCGAAGTCATTAAAAAACTATTATAAACGACGATTGACTTTGATTCTTCACCAGTTGCTTTTAGATCAATCCACAGTAACCTGTTCCGATTTAGCCGGAATGGAGTGTTTTCCATAGAGTTCTTTCCAGCGTGCAGCACGCCTCGAGGCCTCACCCAACGAGGTCAGTACGTCCTTAAGCTGGAGCGGTTTTTCAAAAAAATCATAAGCACCTCCTTTCATACACTGAATCACATGAGGCAAGGTACTGTGGGCCGTCATGATGTAAATCTGCATCAGCGAGTTCATTTCCTTGATCTGATGCAGTAACTCGATACCGTTCATTTCGGCCATCATGATGTCAGAAATCACGACATGGAAAAAACTGCGCTGAAGGATTGAAAGCGCTTCTTCACCGCTTTTTGCAGTGCTGACGCGGTAACCTTCTTTTTCAAGTGCTTTGTTCAGTACAAGTCTGATATTCTCATCATCATCGACGATCAAAACACTCAATTCACTTTTTGAAGCTTTGTTCATGAATCCTGTTTTATGATTAAGTTGGTGATCCCCCTCTCAGGGACTTTAAATAAGTTATTCGGTCTTTAGCGGTCATGGCGCTGTTTCCCACCAGACAGGCATCGCAAGGAATTTCCATCAGACGCTGCAAATCTTCAGGCTTATCAACGCAACTTGCGCTGATGAGAACCCTTTCTGGTTGTTCTTTCCAATCCCTAAGTTTTCGGTGCCTCTTCCACCAATCCAAGGTGACGTTCACGCTTCCTTGCTGATAAGTTTTAGAAGGCTCTTCCGGAATAGCTGCTATAGGACGGTTGTTGATCATCAGGATCTTTGGATTGGCTTCAAGAGTTCGTGGCAGTTCTTCTTCCAACGAACATTCCACAACAGGTTCCAAGCTCCACTTCCGACAATGTTCCATCATCATTGTTAATTCCTGTTGATCAAAATAATAAGCCAATAGAAGAGATGCAGAAGCTCCCCGGATCCGTCCTTCCAAAAGCTGGTATTCACTGACAATGAATTCCTTATGCAACAGTGGAAGATCTAGATTTTTCTGGACCTCCGATAATGTTTCCATGCTTCCACCGAACCAGTTCTGATCCGTCAGCACGGATACTGCCGCAGCACCTCCTGATGCATAATCACTCACGATCTGTACCGGGTCCAGTGTCTGAGTATTAACCCTGCCTGGGGCCCGGGCTTTAACTTCGGCTATGATCTCAGGATAGCCTTCTTCCTTCCTTCTTACTGCCTCCCTGAAATTTAGCGGCCGATCCAGATTCAGAGCCTGTTCCCTCAATTCTTCCAGAGAGTCCTCAGCGGATCTTTTGAGGATTTCCTCTTTTTTCAGATCGCGCATCCGGTCTAGGAACGTTCTCATGCGGAGGTCATGCCAAAAATTTCAGGATTCAAGAGTTCTTTCCTTTCTAATCGTCCATGAATTTCAGATTGAAAAAAAAGTTTTGTGAAAGGCCTGCTTTATAGGGTTTCAGAATTCCAATCTTTCCAGAATGAGGCCATTGATGCGAAGGAAATGCCAGGAGTTTGTTTTTTGAGAAATATTTTGGTTTGGGAAAAATATGTTTTCGAATTATCTCGCATGGTTTTTGAATGAGATGGAAGTGTCTATTTTTAAAATATTGATTTAATTGATTAATTTTAATGGAATCAAATTTGCATATATTTATGATAATTTAACTAATGACAGGAGGTCATAATGGAATTGGAAATCACGAGAAACAAAATTGATGATGCCATGCAGCGTTTTTTGGCTCGCGGAGGTAAGATCAAAAAAATCGATCACATTGCGGGAGAGCCTGTGATGGGAAAGGATTATCTGCTTTCGGAAGAAATGCTGGAAATGGTGGAAACCGAAGATTCTGATTTTTATTAGGCAAAAATAATAGACTTGCTGCTAGCCAGACGGGAACAAGATAAGCTGACTGTCCTGAGCGGTGTGAAGTTCACGGCAGATCAGTCTTAGGTCCCGTCTACAAGATTGATCGCCGAGGATGATTGGCGAAAAAGTTTATCCATAGAGATTTGAAAGGTCTCAAAAATAAAGATCCTGAACCTTCTTTCAGGATCTTTATTTCATCCCTTGAAATACGATGTTGACGCTGCTGAGTTGGAATATTCAGTATGGGAAAGGGGTGGACGGACGAATTGACCTTTGTCGCATCCGTGATGGAATCCTAGAAACCGCGGATGCAGACATTGTCTGCCTTCAGGAGGTTTCCCGGTTTGAACCGGGAACCTCCAAAGGTGCTGATCAGTTACAAGCCTTTCAGGAATTCTTTCCGGACTACGAGGCCTTCTATGGTCCTGCCTATGACCGTTCCGAGGGTGTAGACGGAAAGAGGAGACAGTTTGGAAACCTCGTTTTGTCCCGCATTCAGGTCAAGCAGGCCGTTCATCATGTACTTCCCAGTCCTCCTGATCCTGAAAATCGTTTCATGCTTCGACAAGCCAGCGAATTGCAACTGTCATATCAAGGCTTTTCCTTTAGGTTGGTCAACACCCATCTTGAATACTTTTCAGAGAAACAACAACTGGAGCAGGTACACCGTCTTCGGGAATTTCATCAACTCGCCTGCGCCATGAATCTTAATCCTGGAATTGATATGCCAGGAACTCCTTTTGAACAGTTGAATCCTCCCGTGGAAGTCATCATTTGCGGGGATTTTAATTTTACTCCTGAAAGTGAATCCTACCGACAGATGTTGGCATCTACCCCTGAGGGCATACCAGTTTTGCGAGATGCTTGGAATGTGCTTCATCCTGGGGAAGTGAGGGATCCGACCTGCGGAGTCTTTGATCGAAAACAGTGGGGAGAAGGTCCTCACTGCAGGGACTATTATTTTGTCAGCAGCAATCTTGATCAACGGCTCGAATCCATCTTCATCAATCTCACCACCCGGGCATCGGATCACCAACCCGTTGTGCTTCAAATTCAGGAAAGATGATAAGACTGCTTCAGGTTGGAATTTTTATCTTCTTTATCAACGGTTGTGATCCATCCTCTCAACATCTTTTTTATCCAAGAACCGAGCACCAGTATGTAGTTACATGTGTGCATGGGCATAATTGTTTCCGGAAAGCAGACCTGATCTGCGGAAACAACTACCAACTGCATGTGATGAAGCCCTTTGCAGACCCCCCTCATCTACTCATCGAATGCCATTAAGCAAGAATATGAATTGATTCTCCAGTTTGAAAAAGTATCGAATTTGCATGGTTGAATTTGTTTCCGGATTCTTTCCGAAATTTAACCAGGAACCAGTCTTTGTATTCCCATACCCATCCTTTTCACAGAATATCTCTCTTTTCCGGGTTGATCCTCCTCTTTTCCTGCTCCCTTGTGGATGCTGAGGAGTTTGGAAGACTGCGCTATTTCGTTTTTTCTGGTAACCAGGGAAAAATCACTCACGGAACCAATTCTTCGGAAGACTCCATCCAGTCTCAGGGAGCTTCGGTTCATCTTGTCTTTGCCAATGGTATGGGATTTGGACCGGCGATGATGACGACCAAGACCACTCTTGACTCCAAATCACATACGCTCTATAGCGAGAACATTGATATCTCCTATACTTTTGGTGGAGAGTGGAGCTTTTCCATCGGATACGGTCGAGCGATGAATGGAAGGGGTGACATCAAAAATGGAGATGAATACGTGACCAGTTCGGTCAAAGGAGATGCTATGTTCATTTTAGTAGGGATTCCTTTTGTTTTTGGCGAACTGTTAGGAGGCGTACGGGGAAGTCAGCATGAATTTGGATCGTATCTGAAAAATGAAAACGGAACCGAATCCAAACTGGATCAAAACATCAGCATTCAAGCAGTTCAGATGATGCTGGGTTACGGGCTTCACTTCTGAGAAGATACCTCTCAATCTTCTTCCGTGTCATTCTGGTACCAGAAAATACAGTTCATTTGGAATATCATCAGTATCGCTCAATAGTATGACCTCTGAAACAGATCTGAGCTATATGATTCAGGCCTTGAAACTTGGAGAAGAGGTAAAAGGAACAACAGGGGATAACCCTTGGGTCGGTTGTGTGATTATTAAAGAAGACCAGATCCTTGGCCGTGGGGCAACACAACCACCAGGGGGATTTCATGCTGAAGCCGCAGCCATTTCCGATGCTCTGGAAAAAGGACACTCCTTGGAAGGTTCCACCCTATACTGCAGTGTGGAACCCTGCTCTTTTAAAGGACGGACTCCTTCATGCGCGGAAGCCATTGTCCGATCAGGGATCCGGCGTGTTGTTGCAGCCATTCGTGATCCACATCCAAAAGTGAATGGGGAGGGATTCCTGATTTTAAAGGAAGCAGGAATTTCCGTCATTGAAGGTCCTGGGGCTCAACAAGCAGAAGTTTCTCTGCAAGAATGGCTGGATGGACACAGATCATGAGCGAATCAAGAGAATATCCAAGCCGGCCTATCTGTGGAGTAGGTATTGTCGTTTTTGACCGACATAAGGTTCTCCTCATACGCCGTGGAAAACCTCCACGCCAGGGCGACTGGAGCATCCCGGGCGGGAAACAGAAACTAGGCGAAACACTTCAGGAGGCGGCGCGGCGGGAAGTTCAGGAAGAAACTGGAATTGAAATAGGTCCACTCAAGTTGGTAGACGTCGTCGATTCGATTTTTAAAGATTCTCAGCAAAGGATTCAATATCATTACTGCCTGATTGATTGGATGGGCGAATACCAATCTGGCACTTTAAATGCCGCGGATGATGCAGCTGATGCAAAATGGTTTGATGTGAACGCACTTCAGACTCTTGGACTTTGGGATAAAACACTTGAAATCATCAAAAAGGCAGATGAATTACGAAAACAATAAAACTCAAATGATTTCAGTAATAATTGTTATGTGTGACGAATATTGTAGTTTTAAATTGTATAACCCATTTTGTTTTTAAAACATGATCTTTGCAGTGATTGGCGCTGGAGCAGTTGGTGGTTATTTTGGGGCGAGGCTACACGAAGCAGGGCACACGGTCCGTTTCCTAGCACGGGGTTCGCATCTCAAGGAAATACAAAATAAGGGACTTCAACTGAAAAGCATTTCAGGTGATTATCATGCCAAAAACATTGAAGCCTTTGACCAGATTGAAAAAATTGGACCAGTAGATGTAGTGCTGGTTGCGGTTAAAGCCTGGCAGGTTAAAGAAATTGCAGAACAGTTGCTTCCACTGGCAAAGTCAGAAACTTTCTTTGTCCCTTTACAGAATGGCGTGGAAGCCCATGCACAGTTGTCCTCAATCCTGGGTAAGGATCGTGTGTTGGGAGGATTATGCGGGTTGATTGCTTTCCTTGAAAAACCAGGTGTGATCCAGCATGTAGGAGCCGATCCCTTTCTGACTTTTGGAGAACAAAACAAAAAATTTTCCAAAAGAA
>Ga0066868_10001017_pt1 | contig 10178 bp, 10 predicted proteins | sample ETN01SmetaG_FD_65607 | JGI IMG/M metagenome (GOLD analysis project Ga0066868, IMG submission 65607) | Marine microbial and viral communities from oxygen minimum zone, Eastern Pacific Ocean - ETNP2014F12-01SV259 | ecosystem: Environmental > Aquatic > Marine > Oceanic ...
AAAAAAATAAATTGCAAGATAAAGTAAGAGGTTTTGAAAGTCAATTGATTAAGGAACAAAATGAAAAAAGGCATAAAGAAAATGATATGAATAATTTCAATATTGAAAAAGCACAAATTAGTGCCAGAATAGATACGTTAAAAGAAGAACTTGTAGAATTTAAAAAAGATATTGAATTTCTAAACATTCCTGTAGATAAATTAAGAGACAAATTACACAATGCAGAAAGCATTTTAAGTAGAATTGGGAGCGTAAATCTTAGGGCCTTGGAGGTTTATGATGATATTAAGGCAGAATATGATAAGATTAAAGAAAAAGTTGATCAATTAGGCAAAGAACAAGAAAGCATATTAAGAGTTATTGGACAAATAGATAGAAAGAAAAAGAAAACTTTTATGGAAACTCTCGATAATATTAATAAGTTATTTGGTAGAAATTTTTCTAGTTTAAGTACAAAAGGAGAAGTTAGTATTGTTCCTATGGATAAAAAAGAAATTTTTAATGCAGGTTTAGATATCTTAGTTAAAGTTGGCCCTGGAAAATATTTTGATGTTACATCATTATCTGGAGGAGAACAAACCCTCGTTTCATTAGCCTTAATATTTGCAATTCAAGATCTACATCCCTATTCATTCTATATTTTTGATGAAATCGATGCCGCACTTGATCGTAGAAATTCCGAAAGATTAGCTTATCTATTAAAAAAACACATGAAACAGGGACAATACCTAATAATCACCCACAATGACAGTATAATCAGTGAAAGTTCAAACGTCTTATACGGTGTAAGTATGCAAGAAGGCATTAGTAAAGTTCTGAGCCTTGAAATCTAAATTACAAATTTAGTTAAATTTATATATTGATTTTTTGATAAATTTTTATGGTTTTAGAGAAAGAAATAATATTCCAGGAATATCAAATGGAATATAGTCATCAAAATAAAAATGAAATTATATATGAAAATTTTGATAATGGTGAAAGAATCTCATACGATGGAATTAGATATACATTTGCAGGAACATTGCCAGAACCAAACAATCACAAAGATTATGAATTTGAAATAAACGGAGATCAATTATTTGAAAATAAAGAATTTAGCTGGATAGAATATAACCATTCAGATAGAATCAAAATAGTAATCTCTAAGGAAAGCTTAGAAGAACTTAAAAGAGCAACAAACCCAATTTAATTACAATAATACTTTTAATACCCATCATTTTATATTTTGAATGGCCCATCATAACCAAAAACAAAGAAAAGACAATCCCCATAATAAACCTAAAGGGGGAGGAAGAAAAGGCCCTAAGAAAGAAAAGAGAATTGCAGTGGATAAATATTCCTCTAAAAAAGATAAGGTTAAATTTGATGAGTCAAAAATCAAAGAACATCATATTTATTTAATTTACAATGAAATTAGATTTATTGATAAAAATAAATCTGAAGAAGGTTTTGAAATCAGTCAACTAGATTTGTTATACTCTCAAGTTGAATCTGCTGCTAATTTTTGCAAGATTCATTCTCAAGAAAGATATCAAATGATAAGGGGAGGGATTGAAAGTTACTATGTTCACATTGCAAAAGGAGGAATAGTTAGTATGCCTATAAATGATTCTGGAAAAGTTACTAAAACAAATCGTTTAGAACATTTATTATCTAATGTTAAAGCATACAATCCTTTAGCAGATAATTAACTTCCAATATCAACACTTAAAACCTTATTCAATCCTTCTAATAATCTTTTTTCAAAAGTAACATTTGTTTCAGCTTCTTGTTTCTCCAAATTTAAAGATTCCATTAATTGAAATATAAGATGATTAAATTCTGAAGGATTTTCTTTATCATATTTTTTTATTAAAACTTCTTCAACTTTCTCTACTTCCTTAGATTGCAAATCAATCTTTAATTCTTCAGTTTTTTCTTGCTCAAGTTTTGAAGTATTCTTCAAAAATGAATAAACGCCCTTTGTTTCTAAAAATTTCTCAACTTCCTGAAAATTAATATCTGAATTCCTTCCTTTTTTTACAGTCCCATAAATCTTAAGAAGAATAATCTTATCCTCCAAATTATAATTATCTAAATGCTGTATTATTTTCTGAGTAGCAGACAAAGTATCTTCTATTTCTAGCTCAAGATAAATAATATCCTTATATTTAATTTCCTTTTTAGTAACTTTAGTATAACCTTCAACATCAATTATATAAAAACAGCCCCCTTTTAATTCCTGAAGTTCTTTAAAATTATTGGGAAAAGTTGGGCCTCCATAAATTACAGGTTTACCTTCATGTTCATATTCAAAATCTATATGTATATGTCCAAGAGCATAATAATCTGCCTTAGGAAGCTCTTCTAAAGTTATCGAATCAATAGGCAAATTTTCAGTTACATTCTTTATGGTAGTATGCAACATTAAAATTCTAAACCCATCCTTATAATCCTCTAAAATTTTCAATTTTTTTAATGAAGGGATCTCAAGTCCTGATTTTTTTCCAGGATAACCATAGATCATAAAATTCTGGTGTTTTATTGGTTTAAGCAAAACTTCCTCTTCAGATTCCTCATACTTACAAATCTCACAAAATCCTGCTTTTTCAATTACATCCAAAAAAGTTTTACCAGAAACTGAAAAATCATGACTCCCTGCTATAACATAACATTTTATCTTTGCTTCATGTAATTTCCTAAATTCATGAAAAGTATCTTTTAAAGTCTCAATTGGAGGAAATGCAGAATCAAATAAGTCTCCTGCAAAAAGAATAAAGTCCACTTTTTCCTCTATGCAAGAATCTATAGCATGCCTAAAATACTCTATATTAAGTTGCTGCAATTCTGGCTGTCTCCAGCCTCCTAAATGACAATCTGTGATATGACCAAATTTAATCTTAAATACCTCGGTTTAACTAAAAATCTAGAGAAGCCATGTTTTATAAGAATAGTTGTTCTGGACTAAAAATAAAAGAACATTATTCCACAGTTTCATCTTCATCAATAAATTCTTCGAAACTGGACTCAGGTTCCTCATTCACCATAAAACTAATTGATTTTAGCTTTTAAAAGGTTAATTGTTCATTAAAAAACAAGTAGTTTTGAGATAATTAAATTTAAAAACACATCAAACATAATTTAATTAAGCCGCCATCGTTCGAAAGGATCTCTGATCCTGAGAAGTCAGAAAATCAAGAATTTTCTGAACATTGTGATGGCAGTGATAAAAGCCGCCATCGCATAGTGGTATTGCAACTGGCTTGAGACCAGTGCCCTTTGGGCTCCTCGGTTCGATTCCGAGTGGCGGCGTTTTCTTCTGAGAAAAGCTGAAGGCTTTCGCAGAAAACGTCGTACCTGAAAATCGAACTTGTGAGATTTTGCAGGGGCGGCGTATTCTCATCAAAAAATAAACCTATATGTTCATCGCAATCCTGATGTCAGTTTCCCATCTCTGATGAAGATTCTCCACTTGAAGAATAATCATTCTTAATAACTAAAAAACTTAACAAATTACTTAAAACAACTTAATATTAATCTAACAAGCCACGGTAGCTCAGTTCTGGTTAGAGCACTACATTGGTAATGTAGAGGTCGTGAGTTCAACTCTCACCCGTGGCTTCATAATATAAATAAAATATTTTCCATCTAAAAATATCTCATCTATTTAGTCCTCATCAACACTATCTGCTTTTTTATCACCTATCAGAATTGTTGCAACTTCTTCTGCCAGATTTGCAATATCTCCTTTTTTGAAAGGCCCTATTTCATTTCCTTCCAAGTCTAAAATAGGATCAGTATCTTCTATAAATACAATCATTTTATTTTGAGGCTTATTTTCAGTTTCCTTACCTTTCAAAAGTTCTTCTATTTTTTTATCTTTTTTTTCTAAAGCCTTCATTATCCCATCAAATGCTTCTTTTTCAATTAATAACATATTTTCAAAATCTCTTTTAGATATTCCTGTTTCTGCTGCAATAAAAGCTAATTCTAAGATTTTCTTTTTTCTTCGAAGAATTAGTTCCTTAAAAATTGATATAGAATTTTCAAATTGTTTCTTTGTTTTTAAAATTGTATCTGAAAAATTATCATCATCTTTATTAGCAATTTCTTTTTTATCTTTCAAATATGCAGAGACTTCTTTTATAAAAAGTTTAGGTATGGGTTGTAATTGTTCTGAATATCTTTCCTTACGGAGCGCATCATATAATTCATTATAAGTTATCATAACCTTGAGAAAGGATTTTGATTTATAATGTTTGTCGTGTTGTTATCTATTTAGTCCAACTTTTTCCACAAAGTCTTTTCCTAAGAAAGTTCTAAGTGAACCTATTCTAGCCTCAATTTCGTTAAACCTATGCGCATGATCAACAATTGGCTCTTTAGGATTATAAACTAAAACTGGAACAGGATGATTTGAATGACCCTTCAATTCACAAGGTGTTGAATGATCACATGTTACAATAACTTTCCATTCATGTTTTATTGCTGCTTTTTTTATAAAACTGAAAAACTTTTTATCAATAAGTTCTATCATCTTCTTTTTTTCTAATGGTTTATTATCATGACCTGGAAGATCAGTTTCTTTTATTTGAATATAACACCCTATGAAATCCTTATGATCTCTTTTTAAAGTTCTTATTGAATGTTTTATCTTTTTATTAAGTAATTTGTATAAATGATCATAAATATCTATTGAAGATTGTTTTGGGATTTTGCATGGAAAATTTTTCATTTTAGAAAGTTTTGCTATCCCCACCTCCAAAGGCATTGAATTTATTGACATCCAACTTTTATATGGTTTTATTTTTGGAAGTTCAGATCCGGCCCCTCTTGTTAAAATCATATTTGCAGGAAAAAGTCCTTTTTTTATTCTAGCCTTATTTACTGGATGTTTGCTAAGTATTTGGTGAGCCTGATGGAGAAATTTATTTACAAGATTTGCAGAATATTTTGAATCGGGATCATTATCAAGAGGTTCTAGAAATTTAAATTGATTAGCCTTATTATTTCCAGACCATCCCGAGTCCATATTAGAAATATTATCTGAATGACCTCCTCTTAAAACTAATGCACCCCTATGTTGTATTGTCGATTTAAATTCAAATTTACAGGGAAGTGATATTTCTTTGTTTAATGATTCGGCTAATTGATTAGATTCCTTAGTAGTAAGGGTTCTTCCAGCCCTTCTATCTATTAATTTTTTAGATTTTAAATTATCTATCGTTGCAAAATTTGTTCTTAAAGCTAGATCTCCACGTTTTAGATTAAATCCAGCCCCTATTGCCTCATATACTCCTCTTTGGCATTTCTTTGGATCATTCCCAAATAAGGCCACTAAAGAATTTGCAGAACTTGGAATTGTTTTTTTATTTAAGGGGTACATTAAACCTAATTGTCCATTTTTAGCTAAGAAATCTAAGTTGGGAGTCTGGGCCGACTCAAAAGGAGTTTTATTTTTTAATATTTTATTTGGCAGGTCTGCAGCACCATCAAGTATAATTAGTATTTTTTTCATTAGCTTACCTCCTTATTAATAGTAATTGATAGTATAAAAATCTAACTTTGAAGTTTTATATAACCTTATAAATCTGTAGTTCTTGTAAAATTTATGTTTGGAAAATTTAAAGATAAACTTAAAGGTTGGTTTAAAGATTCTAGTGAAAAGATTGAAGAAGAAGCAAAAGTAGTTGAAACTGAAAAAGAAAAAGAAAAAATTAAGTTAGAAAAAGAAATAAAAAGAGCTGAAAAGATTATTGAGGGGTCTAAAGAAGAAAAAGGACAAAATGTTCCCAGCAAATTTGATGCATATAATAGAAAAACAATTCCTGATTTAGAAAAAATTGAAGAAGAAGCAGAAGGGATTAAAAAACAAATTGACGAAGCTAAGAAAAAACAAAAACAAGCCAAAAAAGAAGAAAAAGAAGTTGAAAGGTTTGACACTGAATTAGATAGAATTGATAAAGAAATTAAAGAAGAAAAAGAAGAATTAAAACTTTCAGAAGATGAAGAGAAATCCTATACTCCGGATTTAGAGGATAGAGGAAAGGGAGAAGTAAAGACTGAAAATTTATCAGAAGAGAAGAAAAGTTTTTTTTCTAGGATGAAGTCTGGTTTTTCATATAAAATAACTGAAAATGAATTTAATGATATTTTTGATGATTTGGAATTATTGTTATTAGATAATAATGTTGCTTTAGATGCTGTTGATGATATTAAGAATAATTTAGAAAAGAAGTTAGTTGGAAGAGAAATAAAAAAAGAAGAACTTGAGAATGAAATTAAGAATGAATTGAAGGCTGCTATTGAAGATATTTTAATTGAACCTGATAATCCTCTTGAGTTTATTAAAATTGCAGATAAACCTTTTAAGATTTTATTTTTTGGAATTAATGGAACTGGAAAAACTACTAGTATTGCTAAGATTACTAGTTTTTTGAAGAATGCTGGGTTTAGTGTTGTGTTGGCTGCAGGAGATACTTTTAGGGCTGCGAGTATTGAACAGATAGGTGAACATGCTGATAAATTGAATGTTCCATTGATTAAACAAGATTATGGAGCAGATCCTGCTGCTGTTGGATATGATGCTATCCAATATGCTAAGAAAAATAAGATTGATGTCGTCTTAATTGATACTGCTGGAAGAATGCATACTAAATCTAATTTGATGGCTGAGATGGAAAAAATTATTAGAGTTACTGAACCTGATTTAAAAGTATTTGTCGCAGAAAGTATTGCAGGTAATGATGCTGTTGATCAAGCAAAAGCTTTCCATGAGGCTGTTGATATTGATGGGATTATTTTAAGTAAGGCAGATATAGATGAAAAAGGTGGGACAATTATTTCAGTTTCTCATGCTACGGGAAAGCCTATTTTTTATTTAGGGACTGGGCAGAATTATGAGGATTTAGAATTATTTAATAAACAGAAATTTGTGGATAGTTTAGGGTTGTAGTTAGGTATTTATACTAATAATTTTTAATTTTTATTATGATAATCGGAATAGAAAGCACAGCACATACATTTGGTGTAGGAATTGTTGATAAAGGAAAGATATTGGCTAATGAGAAAGATGCCTATACTACTGAAAGTGGAGGAATTATTCCAATGGATGCGGCTGCGCATCATAAAGAAGTTTCTGAGAAAATCTGGAAAGGGGCGCTTGAGGTTGCAGGAGTGGAGGAAGATAAGATTGATGCTATAGCTATTTCTCAAGCTCCAGGATTACCCCCCTGTTTAGCAGAGGGAATGAGATTTGCTAAGAAAAAAGCTAAAGAGTTAGATGTTCCATTAGTTCCAATTAATCATTGCGTCGCTCATCTTGAAATAGGAAAGATAGTGGGAGCTAAAGATCCAGTTATGTTATATGCATCTGGAGCTAATACTCAGATAATTGCATATGCTGAAGGAAAATATAGAGTTTTTGGAGAAACATTAGATACTGGAATTGGGAATTTTATTGATAATTTTGCAAGGTATTTTGATTTGGGCTTTCCAGGAGGCCCTAAGGTTGAAAAGTTGGCTAAGGAAGGAAAATATATTGAGGTACCTTATACAATTAAAGGAATGGATGTTGCATTTTCTGGTTTGTTAACTAAATTAAAACAATTGTATGAAAAAGGTGAGAATAAAGAAGATTTAGCTTTTAGTTTGCAGGAGACAGCATTCGCTACACTAGTTGAAGCTGCTGAAAGGGCATTAGCTCATACTGGGAAAAAAGAATTATTATTAGGAGGAGGAGTTGGTTGTAATGCTAGATTACAAGAAATGTGTAAATTGATGTGTGAAGAAAGAGGAGCAAAGTTTTTTGTTCCTGAAAGAAGTTTATTAGTTGATAATGGCGCAATGATAGCTTATCTCGGAGAGATAATGTTTAATGCAGGGATTAAGGTAGAGGATGTTGATAACTTAGATATTGATAGTAGGCAGAGGACAGATATGGTGGATGTTAGGTGGAAGTAAAAAGGTTTAAATACCCATAATTTATCAACTTAGTATAGCCAATGACTGTTGGGAGGCGAGTGAAAGTGTTTTTGGTAAAGAGGCAAAATGAGAAAACACTTTTACGAGTTGAATTCTGATAGTTATTAATTAAATGGAGACAGAAAATGGTTTCAATATATGAATTGATTGAGAAAGCGAGAAAAACTGGAAAGGTTGAGAAAGGTACAAACGAAGTTACCAAGGCAGTAGAAAGAGATACTGCTAAATTGGTTGCTTATGGTGCGGATGTTGACCCTAAGGAGATTACACAACATATACCTATTTTATGCAAGGAAAAGAATATACCTTGTGTTGAAGTAGATAAGAAAGAGAAGCTAGGTGTTGCAGTTGGTTTGAATGTTGGCTGTGCTAGTGTTGTTGTTATAGATGCTGGAGATGCATCTAGTGATCTTGAAGGTTTTATTAGCACTCTTGGTAAAGAAACTAAGAAGGAAGAATAATTTCAGTAGCTCATAAAATTATAGCGAAAATTTTCGTCATAATTTAAGGCACTGAGATTATTATTAGAATATATTAAAATGGGAAGTAAAACACAAAAAACTAAGGACGGTCAAGGAAGCGGCAGTGGAAAAGGAGCGGACGCCTTACTTGGAGATGGTGCTGTTCCGGCAGTTGTTGAATCTATTGTAGGTAGAACTGGAGCTAAAGGTGAGGTCACACAAGTTAAAGCAAGAATTCTTCAAGGATTTGATAAGGGAAAAGTTATGAGAAGAAATGTTAAAGGACCTGTTAAAACCAAAGATGTTTTAATGTTAAGAGAAACACAAATTGAAGCAAGAAGAATTAAATCTAAATATTCTAAGGGAGCAGCATAATGCCAGCTTGTAGTTTTTGTAAGAAAAATTATGAAAATCCTAGGGGATTAACTATTTTTACTTTTGATGGAAAGAGCATTTTTTATTGTTCTAGTAAATGTAGAAATAATGCCAAATTAGGAAGAGATCCCAAGAAAACAAATTGGGTCAAGAGTGTTAAAAAGGTTAAAGAAATAGTTTTAGAAAAACCTAAGAAAGAAGAAAAAAAGGTTGAAGTTAAAGAAGAAAAAGTAGAGGAAAAAAAGACTGAGGCTAAAAAGGAAAAGATAGAAGAGAAGAAAGAAGTGAAAGAAAAGGTTGAATAATTAAACTTTGTAAATCACATTATTGTTTTTATTATATATAATTTCCCAATTGCAATTTATAGCTTGATTTGTTAACACATATGATACATTATATTTCTGGATTATTTGATTTTTGGTTTTACAGCCTTTTGAAAGGAAGAACTGAAATAATAAATTTCTATCACCATAGAAAAAGGTTGTTGCAAGAGGTTCATGCCCAGTTATGGGGTAAATAGTTGTTGCAATTAATGCTGGAGCTATTACTTTGGCATTAGGATTTAAAGGTTGGGTTTTTAGGAATTGTAAAGCTTCATAATTATCTTGATCAATATTTTCATATAATTGAGTTTTTTCTGGAAGTTTATAATAAGATTGGAAAGTTAGGAATAGAACGATTATGATTAAGATAAATGTTAATATTTTCTTTTTTTGAGTATTTGGGTTTATTTTTTTTATTAGATAATATAATCCTAAAGCACTCAGGAATGGAAGTGAGATTGCAAAATAGTAAAAATTTCTTTGATAAGGAGATAGATATGAGACTCCTGTTTGTTTAAAGATTAATATAGATATTAGAATTGTTATTGGCCAGATTAGATGGATAAGATATTTTTTTAGATTTTCTTTGTTTGTTGTTAGATAAAATACTCCCAAAATCGCTAAAATATATCCAATAGGACTATATAGTTCAAATGGAGAATTATTTGCCTCTAAGACGCCCCATCCATGTTTAAATTGCAATTGTGATAAGATATCGGCTATTGCGGGCATGAATCCTAGATTCATTATTTGCATATAGAAGATTATTCCAATAATTGGTATTAAGAGAAATATTAAGAAAAACTTATATTCTTTTTTTAGATAGTTTAGATTTGATAGTAAATAGATAGTTAATAATGGAATTGCAAATAGTACAGATATTGAATGTATTGGAATTAGGAAGATCATTATTGCTAATGAGTAAATAATTAGTTTTTTGTTTTGTTCTTGAATTCCCTTTGAAAATAGATAAATGTATAGATAGATAAATGGGATTGAGAAAGTTAATGGAGTAAAAAACCAGAGTCCAGTTAGATTGGCATTAGATTTGATGGAT
>Ga0066868_10001023_pt1 | contig 10134 bp, 8 predicted proteins | sample ETN01SmetaG_FD_65607 | JGI IMG/M metagenome (GOLD analysis project Ga0066868, IMG submission 65607) | Marine microbial and viral communities from oxygen minimum zone, Eastern Pacific Ocean - ETNP2014F12-01SV259 | ecosystem: Environmental > Aquatic > Marine > Oceanic ...
AATGGAGCCGTATTAAGAAGCGAGTAAACATCAGCCATTGGCATTAAAATCAAACTTGATAAAAAACAAAAAGCAGCCATGACTTCAAACATTCCTCTCATGTAAGATCGCTTGTCATTGAATAATTTTTTTAAATTTATCTTTCCAAAAAAAAAGATTGATATCAATATTAACGAACTAGTAAAAATACCTCGCACAAAAATGATGTTAAACAATGAAAGATCACTTCCTGTTTGTTTCACCGCATATTTAATAAAAGTGTCACTGATGGAAAAAGATAATGAAGCCAAAAGCATAAAAACAACGCCTTTTAAATGATTAGCTTTATAATTATTTTCCATCATATTTCTTAAATCTCATTGTATCGTTAACTTACATTAGATTATCCTACTGCCAACCAGGAGGAGTGTTGAATAATAAAATAATACAATAATGCATTAAGTTTTTTTTGATAAAATTATTATGTTTCCAATTAAAACCATCACAACACCTACAAAATTTTGCATTCCCCAGACATATTCTTCAAACAAAGTTGATAAACTAAGGGCTATTACGGGGGTGATAATATGAACATAGGATGCTTTATCTGCGCCTATGTTGTGCAATAATTTAAGATAAAATCCAAAACCTAAAACAGAACCGAAAAAAGCCAAGAATGCCAAAGAAGAAAGATAGGGAATGTTTGCATCAATAGAAATATCTTGTCCTGAAAAAATAGCTAGAAGCATCATTAGGGAGGCGCCAAAAAACATTCCATACGCGTTGGTTTGGATAAAAGGAATTTTTCGTTCCTGGTTTGATCCCGAGTAAAGCATGCCTAGAGAGGCAGAATAGGTGCCGATTAAAATTAATACGATCCCTTTGATTAAATTATCGGGTTGGACGAGTTTCGTAAATTCTACTTGAAATATAAAAATTAAGCCGATGATCCCAAAAATACTGCCAATGAAAACATTTAAGCGAATAGGTTTTTTAAAAAAAATAAAACCATTAAATATTACAAAAATTGTAACAGTGGAAAAAAGTATAGCTACTAAACCCGTAGTAACATAGTTTGTGCCCAGATAAGTAAAAAAATAATTGATGGAAAAAAGTAAGAATCCCTGAATAGCGATATGTTTGAATTCGAAAAAAGAGAGTTTAAGCTTTCGTTGAAAAACAATGCAAAACATAAATAGTATAGCAGAAGCTAAAAAAAACCGCCAAGCGATAGATATCGACTCAGGAACTAAACCTAGTTGAAATTTAATTGCAAACCATGAAGAACCCCAAAATAATACAACTCCTAAATATAATAATATATTCATTTTTGTTTTGCTTTACCGCCAACCACGTGGAAATAACTATTTTCGATTAAAGCGTCGAATGGAATACGGGGATAAATCGATGCATGGTGTTTGACCCGCAATCAATTCAGCTACTGCCCGGCCTGTCCTAGGTCCGGTCGTTAAGCCAATATGATGGTGGCCTAGTGCGTAGAAAATATTTTCAAACTTAGTTGACTGCCCAATTACTGGAAGACTATCCGGTAATGCAGGTCTGTGCCCCATCCATTCGGTAAAATCATTTATCTTAATAAGGGGAAACATGGATTTCGCATGTGTAATCAACCTACTTGCAAATTTATAGTTTGGGTTTGCGACAAGACCGCCGAATTCTACTAATCCTCCAATACGAAGTCCGGATTCCATTGGTGTTGTAACGAATTTACCGGAACTGTTCATTATGGGATAGCGTGGAGCAATTCCAGGGTTCTTCAACATTATATGATAGCCGCGCTCAGCTTCCAGAGGTATCCGCTCACCAAGTTGAGTTGCAAATTTTGCAGAAAAAGCACCCGCAGCTATTACTAAGCGCTGTAAGGGAATACTGCCTGCATTGGTTATCAGGGAGCTAGGTTTTTGATTGAGGATTTTTATTTGCAGTACTTCGGACTGTATAACTTTTCCGCCATTACTTTGAAATTGGAAAGCAAGTGCCTTAACCATCTGACTAGGGTCAGTTGAAAAACCGTGCCCGTTTTCCATAACCACTGCACATTTAAAACGAGGATCTAGAGCTGGCTCAAATTCTTGAACCTCTCTACCTTTTAATACGCGAGTCGAAATGCCATGGATCCTTCTAAGTTTCCAATAATAATCTTCTTCAGCCAGGACTGCTTCAGATTCATATACATATAGGTAGGGTGATGGCCGAAACCAGCGGGAAGCTTCACCATTACCCGCAAGGTCCTGATGTTCTTTTAGAGCATTGCTTGTAAGTGCTGACAATCCATCAACAATTCTTTCAACATTTGATGCTCGGCCATTTTTCAAAAAATTGAAAATCCAAGGAAGCATCTGTGGAATATGTTTCCAACGAAAAGCAATTGGTCCCAATGGATCGAGAAGCATAGCGGGAATCTTCTTTATTAATCCTGGTGCATTCACTGGCACCATGGCAGAGGGTGCTATTATTCCAGTGTTTCCAGAAGAACATCCATCACCAGGATCGTTTTGATCAACAACTGTTACATTAAAACCTAAACGTTGTAGATTGATAGCACAGGCCATGCCTATAATGCCGGCACCCAAGACGGTTATCTCTCGTTGTTGTCTGCTCATATATTTACCGCCTATTTATGCAAGCCTCGGCGGCGAACATATTCGGTGACAAGAATAACGAAACTCATAAAAGCAAGTAGCAGACTAGCCAAGGCGGCAAGGGCTGGACTAACTCGCATTAAGGCATCGTCCCACATCTGTTTTGGTAAAGTGGTTACTTCACCACCGGTGACAAACAATGCTATGGTCAATTCGTCAAAAGAAATAATAAAAGCAAACATGAATGATGCGATCAATCCAGCACTTAGCAGCGGCAAGGTAACACGAGTCAGCGTTTGCCACTTATTCGCACCCAATGTTAATGCGGCCTGATCGAGTCTATGATCATAGTTTTTTAAAATCGCCATCACGGTAATAACAACGTAAGGAATCGCTAGTACTGTGTGTCCCAAAATAAGCCCAATATTAGTTCCTACTAAGCCCAGTTTGGCGTACAAATAAAACAATGCAACCGCAATAATAATATTCGGCATGATAATGGGTGAAACTAGGAAGGCAAATAGTGCAGCCTTGCCGAAAAATTGTTTTCGTGCCAAAAAAAAGGCTGCCGGTACCCCGATTGACATCCCCAGAAGCGCAGACGAGATAGCCACCACAAAGGATCGTTTTGCGGCTGCTGCCCATGCGGGAGAATTGATTACTTGTTCATACCATTGCAAAGAGAAGCCCTTTGGAGGCCAACCGAGGAATCCTTCCTCGGTAAAGGAAACAGGGATGACAAAAAATGCTGGGACACATAGAAAGGCGATAACTGTCATCGCAATAATCCAAAGTGTGATCCTGCTTCCTGAGCGACGTGCACGGTCAGCACGCGGGGGCATAAGCATATCAATTAATGCGCCGACTTGTTCACATAAATAACCCAACGCATTTACTATGCCACTGCCCAGCCACCGACCAATTTGTCCGATTGTTCCTTTCTTCTGCTCATGTGCAGACTCTCCAGATAGAGTGGACAAGCCAAGAAGCTGATCGTAGAGAAAAAAGATCACTAATACTGAAACCAGCAGCAGCATTGCAATGGCGCCTGCGAAACCCCAGTTCAGCACTTCATGGATTTGAAAAATAATCACTTGTACAATCATCGTCTCGCGAGCACCACCGAGTAACGCTGGTGTGATAAAAAATCCAAGAGCCGTAATGAATACCAACATACCGCCAGCCGCAACGCCGGGCAGGGATAGGGGGAAATAGACACGCCAAAATGCCTGTCCGCCACGTGCACCAAGTGTAGATGCGGCACTTACCAGGTTGCGGTCGATATTCTCCATTACTGCCATCATGGTTAACACGCATAACGGCATCAATGCGTGCACCATGCCAATCATGACACCTGTAAAGTTGAATATTATGCGCACAGGAGCATCAACTATACCCAATGCCAATAATAGTTCGTTGAGTGCGCCGTGACGTCCTAGTAACACGATCCAAGCAAATGTTCGTACTAGGAAGCTTGTCCAAAAAGGCATTAGCACCAATATCACCAGTGAGTTCCGGGTGTTGTTCTTTACCGTGCTTAGAAGATAGGCAATGGGATACCCTGCAAGAATCGCAAACACCGTAGTCCAGCTGGCTATTTTTAATGTAATTAACAATACTTTCACATACACAGCCTTCTCGAAGAGATGACTGTAATGCTCCAAACCCAGAGTGCCGCTGCGATCCACTAGACTCAATCCTAATAACAACGCTACTGGATAAATGAAAAAGAATCCTAGAAATAATATAGCTGGCAAAATCGGTAACAAACGACTCCAGCGTTGTGGCCTAGTTATAGATGCATAAGACGAAGCAGATAATTGTTCTAATTTAATGTTCATCTCAACTCTCAGCGGTGTTGGCGAGTACCACAGTGCTAGTTTTCGACCAGCTTAAAATAATTGGACGTCCAATCTCAACCTTGTCTACTTCGCGGCGTGTGAGTTGTAGAGACATCATTTCAGTGCCATCGGAAAGTTTAACGAAGTATTTAGTAATCTGGCCGGTGACAATCACTTCTTTAAGAATTCCCTCAGCGCTATTATCGCTCGGAACAGCCTTGTCAGTATAAACAGATTCTGGTCGAACCATAAATTTTACCTGTTCACCAATATTAACAGATCCGCTTAACTCTCCTTGCACAGTCATTCCTGCAGGGCCAAGTATCACCACACCGTCTTTTTTCACCTCTAACACCTCAGCAGTAAGTAAATTAGATTCACCGAGAAAATCAGCGGAAAATATGGTGGAAGGACGAAAGTACAGTTCGTCCGGTGTGCCAATCTGGTCTATACGTCCATCATTCATAACACAAATGCGGTTGGACATAACCATTGCCTCTTCTTGATCGTGAGTAACATAAAGCACGGTGATGCCAAGACTTTCGTGTAATTGTTTAATTTCGCGTTGAAGTGTGCCTCGAAGTTTTTTATCAAGTGCGCCCAGAGGCTCGTCCATAAGAATGATTGAAGGTTTGTAAACAATGCATCGCGCCAATGCGATCCTTTGTTGTTGTCCGCCCGAAAGTTCTCGAGGAAAGCGTTTTGCAACATGATCAAGCTCAACAATTTCTAAAACACGCGCTATCTCCTTGTGAATAAATGTCTTATCCATCTTGCGCATACGCAAAGGAAAGGCGATATTATCGAATATGGTCATGTGTGGAAACAACGCGTAATTTTGAAAAACCATGCCCAAGTCACGCTTAAACGGCGGAAGATAAGTAGCTAATTTGCCATCAATCCATATTTCACCGCTATCAGGATTGTTGATGCCAGCTATTGCCATAAGTAAAGTAGTCTTGCCCGAACCCGAAGGGCCGAGCAGGGTGAGAAATTCACCTTCGTTCATTTCTATGCTAGCCGCCTCGAGTGCGACTACGCTGCCATATGTTTTGCGAACATCTAACGTTCTTAGTTTGAATTTTTTCATTTATATTTCCAAAGAGTAAAGAGATATTTTCATATAGCAAATTAATCAATCAACTAAAAAGCATTGGATAATCTTTTTAGAGTGAGTTTAAAGTTATTAAGGGCTAGCTAGAAAACTAGCCCTTAATTTGTAAATTAACCGAGTAACCAAGCGTTGAAACGCTCGCCGATCTCTTCTTTGTGCTTACCCCAGAAATCACTATCCACAGAAACCATGTTCGGCAGATATTCTGGATTTGTTGGCAACACATTAGCTCGAGAAGCAGGAATATGATCAAAAGCGCTTGGGTTTGTAGGTCCATACGCAACGTGCGGGGTAAATTTAGCTTGTTGCTCACCTTGAGCACAAAATTCTATAAACTCCCGGCACACATCCTGATTTGGAGCACCTTTGAGTATTGTCCATCCCTCAAATGTGTAGAGCGCCTGATCCCAAACCAGATCAACTGGTGCGCCATCATCAATCGCAACCTGCGCACGTCCATTCCAAGTGAATAGACAGTCAATCTCGCCAGATTTCAGCAATTGTGATGTTTGAGCGCCGCCCGTCCACCAGATCAATACGTCATCTTTGATGCGGTCAAGACTTTTAAACGCGCGGTCAAAGTCCAGCGGGTAGAGATCTTTAGGATCAACCCCATCTGCCATTAGCGCAGCTTCCATGGTATCAAAAGGATGTTTGCGTATTGCTCGTAATCCTGGCACGCCTTTAACATCCCAGAGATCTTTCCAATTCTTTGGAGGATTGTTGCCCATGGTATCTGTGCGGTAAGCAATTAGTGAAGCGTACACGTCAGTACCCATGATGTACTCACCTCGCAAACCGTCGGGGATTTGGCTGAGATATTTGCCCGCTCCATTGGGTGCTATTGGCTCAAGATAGCCAATGTTAACTAGAGACTGGTGTGATGCCTTACTAAGGTGGGACATATTCCAAGTATAAGTTTCAGTCTCCACCATAGCGCGAATTAAACCAGTAGGTTCATGCTGACCTTGAACGCCAACTACAGTAACACCAGTTGCTTCCTTGAAAGGTTCGTAAAACGCTGCGGCAAATCCTGGAGTAAAAGGACCTCCTGGATCACGCACAACAATTTTCAAGTCCTCAGCGGATCGCACAATTGAAGGGAAGCCAAATGCTGCAACGGCAGCTCCGGCAACAGCTGTCTTTAAAACTGTACGACGACTGGTTTTGGATTTTAGCTTACCTATTTTCTTTTCTTTTTCTTTCATAATTATTACCTCCTGTTTGAATTAGTATTGACTTAAACAAAATGCCAATTCCAATCCAATCCAGTTTATTTATCTCCTTTTTAAACTATAATGTAAAATAGAAAAACTTTACCACTGTATAACTATTTGTTATACATTCCGGATAATATGACTTATTAATACAGCCGTTAAACTATGAAATACAAACAAATGCTTGCATTTCGCACGGTGATGCTCACTGGCAGCGTGTCCGCCGCAGCCGAGCGAATTCATATCTCCCAACCAGCAGTCAGCAACCTGATTGCAAATCTGGAAAATAGTTGTGGATTTTTACTGTTTGAGCGTCGCAAGGGACGTTTAGTTCCCACCCCTGACGCGCACCACATCTACGATAGCATCACCAAGGCTCTGTCAGCATTTGAAAAAGTGTCACAAACTTCCCATGATATTCGCGAACAAAAATCAGGCAGTTTACGAATAGCCTGCATGCCGTCCCTTTCTAATAAATTTTTACCAGATGTTATTTCCGAATTTCTAGTTGATCGCAATGATGTAACGATTTCCTTGCAGGTGCAACCGTCGTTAAAAATTCAAAGTTGGATTGCTACTGACCTGTATGATATCGGAATAGCCGAAATGCCCTTGATTCATTCAGGCATTGAATGCGATCTTTATACCTTCAAGTGCGTTTGTTGCCTTCCTGTAGGTCATCCGCTTCTTAAACACACAATCATTACGCCGCAAGAGCTTGACAACGAACCATTTATTTCACTCAGCAGGGACCATATGACCTTCCAACAAATAAAACAGGCATTTGCAGAAGCGGGGGCAAATTGGAAAGTGCGTGCCGAATCCCAGTTATTTTTGCCAGCGGCGAGACTGTCTCATAAGGGCTGTGGCGTAACTATTTTGGATCCTATTAGTATTGTAGGGATTGACGGTTTCAGTTTAGAAACCCGGCCATTTTTACCAGAAATTAATTTCAAAATTGGCGTCCTTCATTCGTCAGAGCATCCGCTCTCAATGCTGACAGAAGAATTTTCAAAACTGCTTAGGAAAAGATTAGTTGAGTTTTCCAATTTATAATTAATTTTATCCGCCGCCAACCATAGGAATGCTGAGGTTAAAAGCGGGAAATTATTCCCGCTATTTTTTTTCGGTTTTTTGTAACTGATTTTTTATTCAGTTTTCCTACTGTAATAGAAAAATGAAGCAGCTAAAATCAAGCTTATTACTATATTAATATAGAGAGGCTGTTGATTTGGAAGATAGCCTTGCGTCAGATGATAAAGAGTAATTAATTTTGGTTTTCGTACTTGGTCAGGAGCAAGTCGTGACAACATCTTTTCTGGCAAACGAGCATAGCTGTTATCAAAATTCCAGCCAACGTTAGAAATTTCTGAGATAATTCTATCCATTACAATTAATAACTACTTGTTAATAGCTTTAATATATTAATTCTACCACCAACCACGAGGGATGTTGAGGGTTTGTTACAAGAAGTTTTCAACAAAATAATAAAATTCTTATTTCAATAATTTTAATTTTTAGCGGCTGATTGAATTTGCCTCTGATCACGCCAGCGATACCAACGAACCATGGCAGGTAAAAACCATGGCCGGCCAGTGTAAAATGGACGGGTTTGAAATTTTAGGTTATCGAAAGCTGTGGATCCTATTTTTTCTCCTAATGATTGTTGGCCAAGACGCATCCCCAAATAACTCGCCATGGCAACACCAGAGCCGCAATAACCCATAGCGTAATGGATTCCTTTATGTTGCCCTATGTGCATTAACTTATCAAAGCTGAAGGCAACAGTTCCAGTCCATGAATGGGTGAGTTTACAGTTTTCTAATTCAGGAAAAATTCGACACATGTCTCGTTTAAGTATTGGTCCGCTAATCGACGGATCGATCTCATCAGCAGATACTCTGCCTCCAAACAAAACTCTGGTTCGATCAGGAGAGGAGCGATAATAATACACAATCTTGCATGTATCAACTACAGCCCTGTTTTTTGGAAACAATCGATCCATTACCGATTTAGGAAGTGGCTCGGTTGCTATCATGTAAGTGCCGACGGGAATAACACGACGCTTCAACCATGGAACCAGATCCGTGGTATATCCATTTGTCGCAATAATAATTTTTTTTGCCAAAATTTCACCCTTTGGCGTATCCACAACAAAAACATCGCCCTTAGGTTTGATATTTTCAGCGGAACAGTTCCCTGTTATTGCTACTCCAGCCTGTTGCGCGACTTTCAATAATCCGGCATGATATTTGGCTGGATGCAACATGCCATTGCGAGTGAATATGACCCCGCCGTGATATGTATCAGTGCCTAACTCGTTGCGCTGCTCTGCCCGAGTCACAACCACGGATGGAAACCCCTCTTCTTTGCTAAGTTGCTCAGCCTCTTGAACCAACTTTATAAAATGTTGTGGTGTATGGGCTGCATTAAAACGTCCATTGCGCTGAAAATCGCAATCAATGTCCTCAGCTTTTACAAACTCTTCAATCCATTCAAGTGATGCATAGCCTTCTTTTCTTATGGCTAAAGCTTTTTCAGCTCCGTATTTTTTTGATAATTCAGCTAGAGAGAGTTTAATGCTAGGACTGATTTGGCCTCCGTTGCGCGTGCTGCATCCCCACCCAGGACTGTTTGTTTCAATAACTTGGGTAGTGCGATCGGCGCGGGCGGTGATAAGCGCGGCATGCAAACCAGTGTATCCCGAGCCAATAACAAGGACATCCACGCTTTTAAGTGGCGTGGTGTTACAATCAGTAAACGAGGATAAGTCTTCTTCCCAGTAGGAGTCACCAAAATTCTTTAAGTCAGCAACATCATTTGAATGAAAATTCGATTCTACCATGTGTTTGTCTGTCATTATAAATTATTTATCAAAAATAACTTAATAGCGAATTAAAGCAAATAACCACAAGAAATGTTAAGAGGTTGGTGATTCTTCAAATCTTTTCCGGCATCCTCATGATCGCTGACATAAGTTAAATTGATTATTTTAATTTTGCTATTTCTCTAATGTGCGAAGGTCTTATCTCGCAACAACCGCCTAGAATGGTTGCGCCATTTTCCATAAATTTCTTTGCATATTCATAAAATTTAGTTTCATTCAAATTGGTATTTATCCCTAAAATATTTGCTGGATTTCCTGCGTTGTCTTCCTTTATTAAACTTGAACCGGTTGATGGATCAAAATCATAAAAATCTTTAGAAGTTACGATATAATTTTCCGGTATTTTATTAAATGCGTTTAATTTGAATCCATATGGTATTTCCAGCTGCTGTATGTCTTTGGCCGCCGTTTCATAAGCTTCAGGAGAAACGCAAGCCATGATAACGCCGAGCCAGTTTTTATTTTTATGACTATTAACTATGTCTTGAATTTT
>Ga0066868_10001044_pt1 | contig 10051 bp, 11 predicted proteins | sample ETN01SmetaG_FD_65607 | JGI IMG/M metagenome (GOLD analysis project Ga0066868, IMG submission 65607) | Marine microbial and viral communities from oxygen minimum zone, Eastern Pacific Ocean - ETNP2014F12-01SV259 | ecosystem: Environmental > Aquatic > Marine > Oceanic ...
AAAAAAAATATTTATTTGAATGCTTAAAGAATATTTATTCAGAATTAGAAAAATTTGATATTAAGTGGATTCGTTTTGGTGATCCAACTGAAAATGAACATCCGAGGCACCCTTCACGACTAGGATACGCTTCTCAAAAACATAACTTCGATATAAAGAATTATTTAGATAAGAAAGCAAAGTTTTTATAAGGTTCTATAAACATTAATAATATGACTTACAAATTCTCCCCCAGCAGTTTAAGCTTACTAAAAGACTGCCCTAGATGTTTCTGGCTTAAATTCAATAAAGACATTAAGAGGCCGGAAGGCATATTTCCAAGCTTACCATCAGGCATGGATAAGATTCTAAAGATTCATTTTGATTCTTTTATGCGAAAAGGGGAGTTGCCTCCGGAACTGAAGGAATTAAAGGATGTCAAGCTGTTTGATGATGAAGAATTATTGAAAGTCTGGAGAAGCAATTTCAAAGGCATCCCTTGGGAAGATAAAGAAGGCAACCTATTCAGGGGAGCGATTGATAATATCCTTAAGAAAGGAAACAAGCTTATTGTACTTGACTACAAGACAAGAGGATATCCATTAAAGGAAGACACCCATGAACACTACCAGAACCAGATGGACATATACAACCTGCTATTGAGAAAAAACAACTACAAGACAGAGGATTACGCTTATCTATTGTTCTATCATCCAGATAAAGTAAATGAAAATGGCGATGTTGTTTTCAATACTGATCTGATAAAGATGAAAATAAGCATAGAGAATGCAGAAAATATATTTAAAAATGCCCTTGAAGTGTTAAAAGGGAAAATTCCTAAAGCAAGTGAAGAATGTGAATATTGCAGATGGAATGCGGAAAATCAAAAACTGCAGCAGTAATGCATACGGTGGCTTAAAAACGTCTGCCTAACACACTTTTTGCGATGACCCCTATATAAATCACACGCGCAAACGTCCAGTAGTTACTAAAACAATAATCTATTTAAATCCACAATAATATTAACTATCTTATGGAAATTAATTACAATAATCTAGGCTTTAAATGCGGTCTTGAGATTCATCAGCAATTGGAAGGCAAAAAGCTATTTTGCAGTTGCTCAACTATAAATTCTGATAAGGAACCAGATGTAAGGTTTGAAAGAAGGTTAAGGGCAGTTGCTGGCGAAACCGGGGAAATAGATATTGCAGCTAAGCATGAAATGCAGAAAGGGAAGAAATTCATTTATGACGCTGATTCTAATGATACATGTTTAATAGAATATGATGAGCAACCCCCAAATGAATTAAACAAACAAGCACTGGAAACAACATTAAAGCTTGCTTTATTATTGAATGCAAAAATTGCTGATGAGATCCAGGTAATGAGAAAAACTGTTGTTGACGGAAGCAATGTTGCCGGATTTCAAAGAACTGCTTTAATAGCAACTGATGGTTTTATTGAAACTTCTAAAGGTAAAGTAAGAATTCCAATAATTTGTTTGGAAGAAGAAGCTGCGCAAAAACTTGAAGATGGAAAAGATTTTGTCAGGTACAGATTAGATAGACTAGGAATTCCTTTAATAGAGATAGCAACTGATGCAGATATAAAAAACAATGAGCATGCCAAAGAGGTTGCTGCACATATAGGCATGGTGCTAAGATCTGTTCCGGGAATGAAAAGGGGGTTGGGGACAATAAGGCAGGATGTTAATGTTTCAATTAAAGATGGTGCAAGGACTGAAATCAAGGGTTTTCAGGATTTAAAAAGCATACCCAAAGTAATCGAATATGAGATTAAAAGACAATTAAATGCAACAAAATTAAAACAAGAAGTAAGAAAAGCAGAGCCTGATTTTACAACATCATTTCTAAGGCCAATGCCTGGGGCTGACAGATTATATCCTGAAACAGATGTAAGGCCAGTAACAATAGATAAGGGATACATTGAAAAACTAAAAAAAGACTTGCCAAAATTATTGGCACATAAGGAAGAAGATTTAGAAAAGAAGTACAAAATAACAAAAGAACTGGCAAAAGAATTGTTAGGAAATGAAATTTTTGAGGCATTGGTAAAAAAATTCAATAAAATAGAGCCGCAAATAATTGCCCATACACTGATAAATATTCCTAAAGAGATCAAAACAAGGTTTAAAGAAGATATTTCTAAATTGGATAAAGAACACTTTGAAGAAGTTTTAGATTACCTAAACAAGGGAAAGATAGCAAAAGAAGCAATAATTGACCTGTTAATTAAAAAAATAAAGAATGAAAAGGTAAAATTAGAGGAATTTACAGGAGTTTCTTTAAAAGAAATAGAGAAAGACATCAAAAAATTAATTGATGGAAAGAAAGGGCTTAACATTGGGGCTTATATGGGAATTCTTATGGGTAAGTACAGAGGAAAGGTTGATGGGAAGAAGATAATGGAATTGTTGAAGAAATTTGTCAAATAGACAGCAAGACCACCCCAATAATAACAGTAACAACACCCAATTTCTGGTTTGTATCCAGCATTTCTTTCAGGAACATTCTTGCTAATATTATAGTTAGCATCGGTGCAGTCGCAGAAATTGGAGCGACTAATGCTGTAAATTCAAGTCCGATGCCTGCCATGTATGATAAAGCACCAATTACTTCAAAAACTCCAACCAGGATAACAAACAATGGAGCTTTCTTCGGGAAAGAAAGATTTTTCTTCCTCATACTGGTATATACTAAAAAATAAAAGACTGTAGATACCTTGACCAAAAGCAAAGGCAAGAACCATCCTAATTCTTCTACCAGCATATCAAGAAGAACTAAGTAAATTCCGATAGCTATCATTGCTACTAAAGCATACTTAACGCCAACTGCAAGGCTCTTGAGCTTTAATTTGATTAGATCATGAAATTTAAAAGACGTCAAAATTGCACCTAAAATAGCAAAGCCAACACCTATTGCCTGCAAGGATGTCAAGGTTTCGCCAAGGAAAATAGTACTTAAAATAATTGCTATTATGACCCCAGAAGCAGCAATTGGGCTTATGACAGAGACATAACCTATCTGCAAACCTTTATAGAATGCTAAGTATAAAATAACTCCAAAAAAGCCTGCAATCATTATTAATGCAAAAGTTGCAGATGAAATTATGGGCATCTTAAAGAAAAAAATAAATATCCCGAGGTATGTTAAAACTGCGATTACCTGGCTCCAAAGAAATGTCTTAAAAACACATCCTTTCCTTACAGCTTGGACTACAAAAAAATCAGAAAAGGCCCATCCGATCATTGCGACAATTGCGAATAAAATACCTAAGGTTAACATTTTATACTTCTTCTATTTCTAAATTTGGGATATATGTTTTTTTGTGACATAAATAATCATCTTTATCAACTTGTCTGCAATATCCACAAATATATGAAGGATTGTAACATAAACCCTTTTGTTCGAATAAAGTAGCATTAAAAGGTAAATTTTGACATAATTTAATCACCACTGACTCTAATTTACTATTTGGAGGATTTATTTTACTATTCATTGTTCATAATTAAAAACGCGCCAGCGAAGACTTTCGAACCATTAAGGTTTTCGAACTCCGGACCTACAGGTTAGGAACCTGTCGCTCTGTCCAAGCTGAGCTACTGGCGCACGGTAAGATAGAAAGAGTAAGCTAATATATAATAAATCTTATTATTTTATATATTCAATATTCCGGCCTCGTATAAACAGGACTTTCTCTAACTGATAAATATTTAATGCTCCTGGATATGCTGTTTGCTGTTATCTTGCCAATAATCTCATTATTTTCAGTGACTACCAGCCTTCGTATCTTATTATGGCACATTTTTCTGCTGGCTGCTTCTATATCCTCATTTGCCTCGATTGTTATTATAGGATAGCTCATAATATCCTTTACTCTTAACACATCAGAATTTTCCCCTTTTGCCACAATCTTCCTTAAAATATCTCCTCCAGTCATTATGCCCATAATTTTATTGTTTTTCTCAACTAGCACAGAACCAATAGATTTTTGGTCCATCATAGCTGCAGCTTCAGAAACAGTAGTGTCAGAAGAGATTTTTGTTGCATTATGCATTATATCATTTACCAGCATAGTAATGCTCTTGAAAGCTTAAGTATAAAAACATTATTCTTATAAAATATATAGAATATGGAAAGTATTTAGTTATTAGAAAAGGCAAAACTAAAACAAAATATTTATAAATAGTGACTCTATACTTACTATATAGATGGAGATAAGAAATATACAGAAAACAGGAGATATGCACTATGTATACCTACCCACATCATGGTGTAGGGAACATAAGATAGGTGCTAAGTCAAAGGTCAGCATTGAGTATGATACTGATGGTTCTATAATTATTTCTCCTGAGCTGACAGAAAAAAAGCTGAAACATCTAAAATTCAATCTTGTAGAAGATGAACCTGAGATAATACGTAAATTAGTTGTAGCCTCTTACATTAATCCAGTTGCTTCATTTGAGATTGGTATGGATAAAGAAATGGACTTTACAAAACTGCTTAATCAAAAAAGACTGATAAGCCTGGAGTCTGTTGAGATTGATAAAAAACAAATTACTTCCCATGGCACGGTTACTGTTTCTGACCCAGAATCATTATTGAAAACAATGGTGAAAAAAATAAAAAATATGATTATAGTTATGGGTAAAAACTACGATAAAGAATTAATTGAAAGATATGAGGACGAGATTGATAGGAGCAAAATGCTCATAGACAAGTCAGTTATTGGCTCCTTGACATTTGGAAAGACCACAAAATTGAAAAACATTGACCTTTACTACATCTCTTTGATATCAAAAGAGCTGGAAAGGATGGTAGATAGGTTAATATGTCTTGGAGAAGGAAATAAAAAATTTCTTGATGAAATTATTAAACCAATTGAGATCTTACATAATATAACACAGGATATTTTAAATCTTGATCAAAAATATGCAATGGAATTTGCCAAAGCGTTTTCTTCAATAAAAAAAGTAGAAGTTAAGGATGTTAAAACCAACGACATGTCACGCATAAGGCAAAACCTTGATACAATAAGTGAGGTGGTAATGGACTGGATGGTAACATTAAAGATAGAAAACTAAATATATTACATAGAATATTTGCATTATATTATTAAAGGGACATAAAAGCACTTTTTGCTTTTGAATAATAAAATGAGCGTTACAATGTTAAATGAGACAAAAGAAGCTGAAATTCTAAACGAAATTAGAGATTCTGAAAAAAAAGCAGAGGATATCGTAGAAAAAGCTAAAAGAGAAAGCCAAGCTATTTTGGATGATGCAGAAAAGAATTCTTCAGAGCTGTTAGCTGCAAAAAAAGAGGAAATAAGCAAAGCACAGAAAAGAAAACTCCTGGATTTCAGGGATAAGGCCAAATCTATCAAGGATGGAAAACTGGAAGAAGGCAAAAAATCACTGAATCAATTAAAGGCAAAAGCAGTGAAAAATGTGAGTAAAGCTGTTGAGTTTGTTATGAAAAAATTTGAAGAGAGGATATAAAGATGCTAAAACCATATGAGATGAATAGTATCCTAATAACAGGGCCTAAGAATTTACAGGAAAAAATCATTAAAGAGCTCCATAAACTAAAAATATTGCATATTGTCGAGCACTTAAAGAGCGAGTTAGCAGATATTGGGCAGCCATTGGAAACTACAAATAAACTTTCTGAAATAATAGTTAAGGTAAGGTCCTTAATAACCGCATTAGGAATAAAACAAGAAAAGAATAAATTTGAGCTTAAAAGAGGCTTGCTGGAAATAAACCATACAACAAAAAAGCTTAATGAGGAAGTAAATAAGAATTTTGAAGAATTAAGAAAAGTTGAGGAGCAACTATCAAAAAATCAAAATACAAATCAAGAATTGAGGATTTTAAAAAATATTGGTGTTCCTCTTGAAAACTTTACTTCTTACAAATCATTAGCTTATTTTACTGGTTATTTAGAAGGAAAAAATGATATAACCAACCTAGAAAAAGAATTGTCAGAAATAACAAAAAATTTTATGTTGTTTGATAGTACACTTAAAAAACAAACTTTCATGGCTTTGTTTATAGATATAAAAAATAAGGAAAATACATCGAACATATTGCAGAAAATTGGTTTTACACCTATAAATTTTACAAATATTGGCGGCCTTAAAGGCAATGCTGTAGCTAATTTAGAGAAAATAGAAAGGCAAAATACAATGCTTATGGATAAAAGCAATAAAATCAAAAAACAAATAGAAAAGCTGGCTCAGGAATACAAGGGATTTTTATTAACTGCTGATGATTTTTTAAGCCAGGAACTCGAGAAAGCAGAAGCGCCGTTGAAATTTGCAGCAACAAAAGACGCTTTCTTAATAAAAGGGTGGGTTCCAACAGAAAATTTAAACAATGCAATTAGTAAGTTAAATAAGATAAGCAAAGACAAGGTATTTATTCATCATGAGGATGCAAAGAAAGAAGATAATGTTCCGGTAAAACTTGACAATAAAGGTTATGCAAAGCCATTTGAGTTTTTTATCAATTTGTATTCTCTGCCAAAGTATAAGGAAATTGACCCGACTTTTTTCATGTTCTTAACATATCCTATATTTTTCGGCTTTATGCTTGGTGACTTTGGTTATGGGATTGTAAGCTTTGCGCTTTTCTATTTTTTGAAAAAGAAGATACCAAAAGGGGCTGCTTTATTTAATGTACTGCTGCTGTCATCTGCCGCATCAATTTTCTTTGGTTTTATCTATGGAGAATTTTTTGGTTTGGAAGAAATAGGCCATTTTGCAATCCCACATTTAATAAGCAGAAGCCATGGGGTAACCGAACTTATGTTCATCTCTATTGCAATTGGGATTATTCATGTAAATTGGGGCCTTATAGTAGGATTCGTTAACATACTCAAGGAACATGGATTAAATCATGCACTATTTGAAAAAGGCTCATGGTTTGTTTTGGAAATCGGAATATTATTTTTATTATTATCATACCTTAATATTATTGAAATAATTCCTTTAATCGGGTGGTTATTTTTTATTGTTTCCTTGATTATGCTGTATAAGGGGGAAGGTATAAAAGGCATTATTGAAATACCAAGCATCTTGACAAGCACATTATCTTATCTGCGATTGATGGCGATAGGTTTGTCGTCAGTATCCATAGCTGTTGTTGTGAATGACATGGCGGCAGGATTCTTTCATAAAGGGGGATTTATGATATTAAGCGGGATATTGATTTTGCTTGTAGGGCACGTATTAAATATAGTGCTTGGATTATTTGGCAGCTTTTTGCATTCATTAAGGCTGCATTACGTTGAGTTTTTTTCAAAGTTTTTTGAAGGTGGTGCTGAAAAGTACAGTCCATTTGGAGCAAAAGAGTAATAATTCAATAAAAAATAAAAAACAATAATGAAAATCCAATGATTAAAATTTAATTTAAAAATGATAATTACAAAAAATTTAAAATAAAACAATAATTAATGAAAATAAAATAATGAAACATGGAGGTAAAAAATGACAGTAGAACTATCGGTGGGTTTAATTGCAATAGGATCTGGTTTGGCAGTGGGTTTAAGCGCCCTTGCAGCAGGTATTGCAGAAAAAGAGATTGGAGCCGCAGCAATAGGCGCTATAGCTGAGAAAGATGAAATGTTCGGTAAAGGATTAATCTTGACTGTTATTCCGGAAACCTTAGTTATATTTGGTCTAGTGGTTGCAATATTGATATTGGGTTTGGCACCATAAGCTCTAAAATGGGATTGGAAACATTAAAGGAAGAGGTAATCAGTAATGCCCGCAATCAAGAACGAGCATTGCTTGCAGATGCTAGAAAGGAAGCTAGTGAAATAATTAAAAAAGCAGAAATAAGGTTAGAAGAGATAGAGGAGCAAAGCAATGTGGATGCTAAGAGGATGATTGAGGCAATCAGGAAGCAGGAGCTTGCATCTGCGGAACTTGAAAATAAAAAAGTCATTCTTGAGGCAAAAAAGCAGCTGATAGATGCTGTTTTTGATGACGCAGGAAAAAAGATTGAAAAACTGGATTCCGGAAAAAGAGAATACTATCTCAAGAAATTGTTGGAGAAAGCAAAAAATGACATTGAAGTCGCAACTGTTTATTGCAATAAAAAAGACATCAAGCTTATAGAGAATTTTAATGATGAAGAATCTGACATTATTGGCGGCCTTATCGCAGAAAATGAGGATAAGACTGTCAGGGTAGATTATAGCTTTGGCACAATTCTGGAAAATATAAAAGAAAACGAGCTGCAAAATATAAACAAGATTTTGTTTGGTTAAGATGCTGCAATTAAAATCAAAGGAACTGAAACTTGGAAAGTATCCTTACACTTATGTAAGGACTAATGTAATGAAGTCTCTGCTCTTCAAAAAGCATGACTATGAAAAAATGCTCAAGATGGGCTTTAATGAGATTGCGAAGTTCATGCAGGACTCAAACTACAAGAAGGAAATAAGTGAGCTTGCAACACAACATTCTGGAGCTGATTTACTGGAGCTCGCTTTAAACAAAAACCTTGCTTACACATTCAAGAAATTGATTAAAATATCTCCGAAAGAGCTTGGTTTGGTAATAAGAGAATATGCGAAGAGAAAAGACATAGAGGACCTTAAGACAATTATCCGGGGAAAATTTACAAATACAGATGAAAAATTAATTCTTAATTCGATAACTGCAGCTGGAACATTGAGTTTAGATTACCTGAATCAGTTAATTGGAAAAGAATCTGTTGAAGAAGTTTTGAAAAATAATAAAATTGTAGATTTTTCATTGTTAGGCAAAGGTTTGCAAGACTTGAAAGAAAAAAATACCTTAGTGAGCATAGAGAATGCATTAGACAGATGTTATTATAACAAATTGGTAGACTTTTCAAAGACGCTTCCAAAAGATGGAACTTTGTTCAGAAATTTTTTAATCAAAGAAGTGGAGATATTGGATATATTGACACTATTAAGATTAAAAAAATCAAAGTTGGAGAATGCAAGAAGCTTTATAATTACTGCCCGAGGTTTGATCAATCCCAAAATTAAAAAAATGGCAGAAGTTGACGACTTAGATACATTAATAAAAGTGTTGGAAGAAACTAAATATAAAAATGTGATTGACAAGGGCATTGAAGATTTTGAAAACACAGGGTCTTTAATAATCCTGGAAACAGAATTATATAGATATTTATTAAGGCATTCTGCTTTGTTATTGCACCAGCATCCATTGTCTGTTGATGTAATCCTGGGATTTATGCTTGCAAAAGATATTGAAATAAGGAATTTGAGGATATTGATCAAAGGGAAGCAATTGGGTTTGGAAGAAGATTTCATTGAGAGGCAACTGGTTTATTAAAAATGGTAAATATGGCAGTTTTGGGAAGCAATGAATTTATTGTTGGGTTTCAGTTAGCTGGAATTAAGGATACAATAGAAGTAAGTGACAACCCAATCAATGATATTAATAAATTTAAAGAAAAAAAGGAGCATGGTGTCGTAGTTATTGAGGAAAACATAATGGAAAACCTAGATAAGCATGAGAAAATTGATGTTGAGGATTCAGTCGATCCTGTTTTTATTCCTGTATCAACTAAAGCTGAGCAGGATTCATTGAAAAGATTAATAAAAAAATCAATCGGAGTAGATTTATGGAAGTGAGGTACCATGGAACAAGGAGTTATTTACAGAATTGCAGGCCCAGTTGTTGTGGCCAAAGGCATCAAACCTAGAATGTATGATGTTTGCCGCATAGGCAAGGAAAAATTAATGGGAGAAGTCATCCAGATTACTGGAGACAAAGTTATAATCCAAGTTTATGAGGATACTTCCGGAATAAAGCCAGGAGAGCCTGTTACTAATACTGGTGAGCCTCTAAAAGTTGAACTTGGACCCGGTTTGTTGACAAGTATTTATGATGGCATACAAAGACCATTGCCTGTTTTAATCAAGCAGATGGGTGATTTTATTAAACGCGGAGTAGATGCTCCTGGCCTGGATCATTCTAAAAAATGGGATTTCAAGGCAACTGCAAAAAAAGGAGATGATGTTAAAGGCGGAAGCATTTTAGGGGA